>Ga0194120_10002092_pt1 | contig 34949 bp, 31 predicted proteins | sample TA2MahCa65mmetaG_FD_148642 | JGI IMG/M metagenome (GOLD analysis project Ga0194120, IMG submission 148642) | Freshwater microbial communities from Lake Tanganyika, Tanzania - TA2015019 Mahale Deep Cast 65m | ecosystem: Environmental > Aquatic > Freshwater > Lake | place: Tanzania: Lake... | reverse complement strand
CGGCGCAACCCGAAGGGCGGCAGTTCTTTTTCGCCAGACTTCGTTGCTTGCTCCTTACAGATCCACTTCGGGATATGCTCGTCGCTCGCGCCTCGTCTGGCCGAAAAATCCCTTGCCGCGAACGTGAGCGTATTTATGAAATGGACCACTAAGGCACTTGACCAGGGTGGAAATGACCTCAGTCGAGGCCAGCCCAATACGCCTGAGCGCCGCCGCAGCACTGCTGCGAATCGCGACGGTCTTGTGGCGGAGCGCTTGAACCAGCAAGGGAACAGCCGGGGAAGCCGAAGGGCCAATCGCGCCAAATGCGTCCAAGGCCCGCAGCCAGACCCAATCATACCGCGAATCTTTCAGATCGGGATGCTCCAGAGCGGCGATCATGTGCGGCACCGCGTCCCGGGCGTTCACGCCAAAACGCTTGAGCGACTGCAGAGCGAACCCGAGCAGTTCGAGGCTTCCCGCCAACGCGCGAATCAGCTCCGGCAACACAAGGTTTCGCTTGGCAGCCGGATCGTTCTTCAATTTCAGGAGCAGACCGGGTTCGATCTTTTCCAGCGCGTCGGCTGCGGCCGAGGCTGACGGCGCGTACGCGTCGTCGATGGCTTCGGCTAACGCCGGAACCGCGCCGCGCGCGCGGGGTCCCAGGTCACCCAGGATTTGGGCTGCGGCCAGGGTCCGGCGCTGAGGACCGCGATCGAGCAACGCGTCTCGCAAGACCGGGATCACGGAGTCGGCTTGATCAGGATCTGTTTGAACGATGGCGCGAGCCGCCAGCAGGCGAGTTTCCGGGTCCAGGTCCTTCAACACGAATTTCAGCGTCGGGATGGCTGCGGGACAAGTCAGTCGCATCTCCGCGAGGTACCGCGCGGCTTTGCGCCTCCAGAACACTTTCGGGTCCTGAAGTCGATCGAGCAGGTACGGGGTGCAGCGCGGTTCCTGGCTCGGGTCAATTTGACAGAGCGCAAAGGCAGCTTCGAGGCGGACCTGGGGTTGCACGTCGCAGAGAGCTTGTTCCAACGCTTCGGTCACGGACGCCGTTGCCGGAGCGCAAACGCCGAGCGCTTCGGCCGCGCTGGCGCGCACGGCGGCGTTCGTGTGTTGGAGTTGTGCGACCAAATCCGGCCAGGCTGTGTGGGCGGCGGGCTGGCAGCCTTTCAACGCGGCCAGAATGTTGGGGCGGTTGCGTCCATCCTCCATTCGCAAAGCGCCGGCGAGACCCAGGATGAACTCGCGCGTCAGTGGCGGTTGAACATTGGTGACCAATTCGGAAGCGTACCAGCGCACTCGCGGATCCCGGTTTGTGAGCAGGTCGGTCAACGGTGGAGCGGCGTCCTGGCCTGGAATCCCGATTTCCTTGAGCGCCGTGGCTGCTGCCTGGCGCACGTTCTGGTCGCATCGTGTTCGTGCCTTTGACCACGGCGGGGACGTCCGCCGTCAACAGGCGGATCAGCCGCGGCACCGCATTCGTGGCTGGCCAACCGATCCGTCCCAAAACCGTTGCAACGTGAAGCCGCCCCATGGCGCCGTTCCGAGGCGGAAACAGGTAGCGCTGGTTTGGCACGGGCGCCTTGGGGCCAAACCAACTCTCGGGTTTGTCACGGAACAATTGCGAATTGTCGAGGGCAGCGATCAGATAAGGCACTGCGGCTGCCCCCATTTCGGTCAGAGCGTCTTCAGCCGCCGGGTGTGGAGCGGAGGGCCGCGCCAAATCACGAATCCAGGCGCTGACCTTCTTGCCTTTGTGAACGGGTTCTTTGGCGGAAAAGGCGCGTGGAACGATCACGAGCGCCGCGATGACGCACACAAGACTCACGAGAAGCCATTTCTTCATGCCGATGCGCACAGAATCAGTCCGGGACCAAACTTTGATGCACAGCATGTGGTTAGCGTTGGTAGGGACGGATTCCACTCCGTCCCTGACTAATCCTTGAGGCGTCCTCCGAACGGAGAGACGGACAACGGAAAACCAGGGGCCTCCGTTGGCCCATCGTCTCGTCCTGGGCGGCAATCAGCCTTGAGGCCTGATTTGGGACGGAGTGGAATCCGTCCCTACCCCACGCTAGACACATACGATGCATCTGGCTCAAAGTTTGGTTTTTCACCGGCCTCTGCGGCCTGGTTTGCCCGATGGCTCCGGGATGGCCGCTCCGTCTTTGCGGGGATCGGACGCTCCATAGTTCACGCCGGAGGCGAAGTCCCGCATCACGGCCTGTCCGCCGCCCACAGCCTGGGCAAAGTCCCCGCGCAATTCGATTTGATGTCCTTTAGCCTCCAGATCCGCGCGCGCGTCCTTTGGGACGCGGATTTCCATTCGGACGTCATTGCCGCCAAAGGTGAGCTTGGTGAAGCGGGGCGCCTCCAGAGCCGATTGAATGTTCAGGCGATGATCGATCACGTTCGAAACGAATTGCGCGTGCGCTTGCGCCTGGTTCCACCCGCCCATAATGCCGAAAGCTATTCGCAGTTCTCCGCGTTCCATGAAACCGGGGATGATGGTGTGGAGCGGTCTTTTGCGTCCCGCGAGAATATTCGGGTGGTTCGCTTCGAGGGTGAACAACGCGCCGCGATCTTGCAGGGCAAAGCCGGTGCCCTCGGCGACCAAGCCGGAGCCGAACGCGTGGAAGTTGCTTTGGATCAGAGAAACGAGGTTGCCCTCGTTGTCCACCACGCAAAGGTAAGTCGTGTCCGAACGGCCCTCGAACGGTTTGCCTGCCGCCACGTGCGCGTTGGCCTTGTCTAGATCAATCAGCTTGGCACGTTGCCTGGCGTAATCTTTGGAAAGAATTCCAGCCACAGGCACTTTGCTGAACCGCTGGTCCGCAACGTAGCGAAGCATGTCGGCGTAAGCCAGCTTTTTGGCTTCGATCATCACGTGCAGGGCCTTTCCGGAATTGTGGCCCCACTCGCCGAGAGGGAATTGTTCCATGAGATTGAGCATCGACAGCGCCGCGATGCCCTGGCCGTTCGGCGGAATTTCATAGACCGTCCAGGCGCGATAAGTCGTTGAGATCGGATCGACCCATTCGGCGGAGAATTCCTTGAGATCGGCCGCCTCCAGGGCGCCTTCTTGCTGGCGACAGTAGGCCAGCAGCCGCTGCGCAATTCTGCCTTCGTAATAGGCTTTGCGGCCTTGCTGGGCGATCTCGCGATAGGATCGGGCCAGGTCCGGATTCTGGAAAACTTCACCCAGCCGCGGCGCGCGGCCCTTGGGCAAAAATGTCTTCGCCGCGTTTGTATCTTTCTTGAGCAAGCTCTCTGAATCGGCCCAATACGCGGACACGAGTTCGGAGACCGGAAAGCCTTCTTCGGCGTACCTGATCGCTGGCGCGAGGACCTGGGCAAACTTCATTTCCCCGAATCGGTCCAGTAGTTTCTGCCAGCCTTCCACGGCGCCGGGAACGGTCACGGAGTGGATGCCGTTTTGCGGCATGTTGGTGTGCCCTTTCTCCTTCAGGAATTCGGGTGTCAGTTTGGCGGGCGCCCAACCGCTGGCGTTGAGGCCATAGACCTTTCGGCTTTTCGCGTCATAGACCAGCGCGAATAAATCGCCGCCGATGCCGCACATCATCGGAGAGACAACACCCATCGCGGCGTTCGCGGCGACCGCGGCATCGATCGCGTTTCCGCCCTGGGCGAGGATGGAGACGCCGGCTTGGGAGGCGAGCGGATGTTCCGTGGCTACAATACCGTGTCGGGACAAGACCATGGACCGCGCTTGAACCCGGTCCTGGCCCTGAGCCGGATGCGTGATAAACGCCCACATAAGGAGAACGCAGAAGCTAGAAAATCGGTTGCGCATAGCAGCGCCTCTAGAATACGGCAAGGCCTGCGGATATCCATTTCATTTTCCTGTTGGGCTTTTTTTGACTCTTTCGCGTCTGGCCGTTCCCATGAACCTGACGGTAGGGCGAGCCTGTCCCAGCGAGCCGAACCGACGTGTTCAACGCGCGTGGAGCGGCTCGCCGGGACGGACTCGCCCTACCAGGTTAGTCAGACCAAGGAGGTTTTCCAGGAACGTCGCTTGCTCCGCCAAGTCCGCCAAGCTGCGAAGTTGTTTTTCAAACGTGGTTCGGCTAGAAGAGGCCCATGAACCAATCGCTCCAATGCACTCGCCGTTCCTTTCTCAAGCAAGTGGCTCTCGCTTCCGCAGGCGCTCCGATTTTTCTGCCGCGCTTGCTCAGCGCTCCACCCTCGGAACGCGTGTTGCACGCCAGCTTTGGCGCCAGCGGCATGGCGCGCGCGGATCTCACGGAAATCTCCCGCCACGCCAACGTTCAATTTGTCGCCGTCGCGGACGTGGAACCGGCCAAAGCGGACGATTTGAAAAAGAAATGGCCCGATCTTCGAGTTTACACGGATTGGCGCGTGTTGCTGGACAAGGAAAGGGACCTGACTTCGGTGAACGTCTCCACGCCGGACCACATGCACGGCCCCATCGCCATGAGCGCGCTGCAACGCGGCTTGCACGTGTATTGCCAGAAACCGCTCACGCACGACATTTACGAATCCCGCAAACTCACCGAAGTCGCCCGCCGCAAGAATCTGGTCACACAAATGGGCATTCAAATCCATTCCAACGCCGAGTATCGGCTCGCCGTGCGACTCGTTCAGGACGGCGCCATCGGCAAGGTGAAAGAGGTCCACACCTGGAGCAGCAAGAAGTGGGGCGACACAGGGCCCATGCCCGCCCGCGTCGATCCCGTGCCGGCGGGCTTTGACTGGGATCTCTGGATCGGCGTGTGCGCGCCGCGACCGTTCATTGGCGGCGGCTGGTACCATCCGGGCAACTGGCGCAAGCGGCTCGATTTCGGCACCGGGACGTTTGGCGACATGGGGTGTCACATTTACGATCCGGTGTTCAAGGCGCTCGCGCTGACCGCGCCAATCAGCGTGCGCAGCGAAGGCGGTCCGCCCAACAATCATTCGTGGGCCACGGACGCGATCATCCATTACGTTTTCCCAGGCACGGCGTTCACGGCGGAGAAGGAAGTGAAAGTGACGTGGTACGACGGCGACCAGCGTCCGCCGGCGGAAATCATCGCGCTGGTCGGCGGGAAGATTCCGGATCAAGGATCGGTGTTTCTGGGCGCCAAAGGGGTGATGGTATTGCCCCACGTCGCGAAGCCCAAGCTGCTGCCGGAAGCGGACTTCAAAGATTTCAAACCTCCCGCCATTCAAAGCTCGAATCACTGGCACCAATTCGTCGATGCGATTCGCGGCCAGGGCACGGCTGCGGCGAACTTCGATTATTCCGGGCCGCTCACCGAAGCGGTCTTGCTTGGCAGCGTCGCGACGCGTTTCCCGAAGACGACGCTGAAGTGGAACGCCAAGTCGTTGAAGTTCACGAACGAGAAGGAGGCGAGCCAATTCGTGCGGAGGAAATATCGGAAGGGGTGGGAAGTCGCGGGGTTGTCCTGAATCACTACCAATCGCGCCCATGAAGCCGAGCCGACGGATCAGGCCTTCCCATGAACCCGTCTCCCGGATCGTGGCCTTTAGGCCGCTTCAACGCCCGATTCCGGAGAGTGCGCGGAAGCAGCCTGAAGGCTGCGGTCCGCCCGGTCTCAGGTTCATGGGCCGTGTGCACGGCTCGAAGGCCGTGGAAGCTTCCCCTGAACCGTCTCTTTGGACCGCGGCCTTTAGACCGCTTCAACGCCGAACTCCAGAGCGGGGCCGGAAGCAGCTTAAAGGCTGCGGTTCGCACGGTTTTCGCTTCATGGGCTGTATGCACGGCTTTAGGGCCGTGGAAACTTCCCATGAAGCAAGATCTCACCGCCAGCTTCTGGAGTGCGCGAGTCCTCTCTGCGCCTTACACGGATCTGTGCATGGCGCTCGCCAATCCCAAGGGGATTGCGTGCTCCAGCTCAGGGTTGCCATTGGACCCGGCCCGGTGAAGCTGAAGCTTGAGCGGGGCGCGAAAGAACTGCGACTCCTGGCACAAAGCGCCGGAAGCGCGGCGTGGTTCGAACTGCTCACCCACGTCCTGGACCCGGCGTTGCGCCCGTATCTTCATCCGGTGCGCGATCTCTCCGGCCACGTCGTGCTCACGGACAATCGGCCCGCCGATCATCCCTGGCAGCACGGCATCTTCACCGGATTCCACCGAGTCAACGGCTTCAATTACTGGAAGGAAGACGAAGGCCGGCAGCGCTTCGTGAAGCTGCTGGAATCGAATCAGTCCGACTCGCGAGTGTCTTGGAAATCGCTCACGGAATTGGTCGATCCCGGCGGCCGTGTAGTCCTGGAGCAAGAGCAGTCGGTTGCTGTGCATGCGGCCCGAGAACCTGGCGCCCGGGAACAGGGCAGCGCTGGAATCGCCGGGTTCTACTTCATTGACTTTGATTTTCTCCTTCGTGCCAGAAGCCAGGACGTGACGTTCGGCAAATTCGGCGTGGGCGGCCTGGCGGCTCGAATGCCCTGGGACCAGGCCAATCCGAAGCAGACGCATCTCAATTCGAATGGCTTGCGGGGCCGGGAATGCGAACAGAAGCGCGCCCAATGGTGCAACGTGGAGCGCCTGTTCGGCAACGAAACGTTCGGCATCGCGATCCTGGATCATCCGAGCAATCCGAATCATCCCTCCGGCTGGCGGGTCGATGAACAAGGCTTGATCAATCCGGCGGTGTCGATGCTGGGGGATTGGTCGTTGCCGGCCGGAAGCGAACGCAAGTTCCGCTATCGCGTCCTGATCTACCAGCGAAGCGCGTCGAAGGAATGGCTGGAGGAACAATTTGAGAAATACGCCTCTGAGAAGTAGGGCAGGTTTTCAGGGGCGCATCTCTGAACGAGGGTGCTGCGCAAGGACCTCACCAAGCGTAGCGCAGAGTTGCACTCTGCCGTATCGCCGATTTGCAATCGGCGGCGCTTCGACAAGTTCCAGAGCCTTGGAACTCGTCGGGCCCCTGCGGAATGCAATTCCGCGATACGGCAGATTACAAATCTGCGCTACGGCCTGTGCCCGTCCTCATTTGGAGATGCGCACGGCTTCCAGATGGCAAGGAAACAAGCAGGCAGGCCAGATGCCTGCCCTGCACTCCAGGTGACGAATTATGCGCGCAATCATCCAACGGGTCTCGTCGGCTTCCGTCGCCATTGAAAGTCAAATCAAGAACGCGATCCAGAAGGGCCTGCTGGTGCTTCTGGGCGTCGAAGAATCCGACACACCCGAGGACCTCGATTGGTTAAGCGGAAAAATCGTGCGCTTGCGAATTTTCCCCGACGATCAGGGCGTCATGAACCGTTCCGTGCAGGAGGCGCAAGGCGACATTTTGGTGGTCAGCCAGTTCACCCTGTTCGCGAGCACGCGCAAAGGCAACCGCCCGTCCTACAGCCGAGCCGCGCGTCCCGAGACGGCGGTCCCGCTTTACGAGGCCTTCGTACGGCGGCTTACGCAAGATTTGGGGCGCCCCGTCCTCACGGGCGAGTTTGGCGCAGAAATGAAGGTGAGCCTGACCAACGACGGGCCGGTGACCATTCTGATCGATACGAAGATGAAGGAATGAAGGCGGCATCTGCGGTGTTCAAAGTTTAAGGTTCCAAGTTCAAAGTTGTTGTCGCAAGAAGAGAGGATCTTAACAGGAGGTAACAGAGGGAACGGAGATTCATTTTCTTAGTTCCCCTTTCGTAAAGGCTGCGAGGCCACTTCCTCGCAGCCGGGTCTGCGAAAAAGCCCGTGTTCTACAAACGCCCAGATTGCCCGCAGGCCGAGGTGAAACTTGTCACCCCACTCATTTAACCGATTTAACGATTTAACCTTTTAACGTTGTAACGGCTCGGTCGCGGCTTTGCCGGGTCTTGCCATGCTGGGCCGCTTGCCCTTGCGTTTCAAAAATCGTTCCCGCAGGATGCGCGCGTCATGAGCCTGGAACTTTTCAAACTGAACGGGAAAGTCGCCTGGATCACCGGCGGCACCAAAGGCCTGGGTTTTGCCATGGCCAACGCCCTGGCCAGCGTCGGGGCCGATATCCTCATCAACAGCCGCAATCGCGCCGAGGCAGAAACGGCCGCCAAACAGATCGCGGAAACCCACCGTTGCCGCGCCCTGGGACTTCAGGCGGACGTCACGAACCCGGCGGAAATCGCGGGAACCGTGGAACGCGCAATCCAGGAATTCGGGAGCATCGATATCCTCGTGAACAACGCGGGCATCAATGTGCGCCAGCCCACAATCGATCTGCCCCTGGAAGAGTGGCAAAAGGTTTTGGACATCAATTTGACCGGGCCGTTTCTCTGCACCAAAGCCGTCGCGCCGCACATGATCCAAAAAGGCTGGGGCCGGATCATCCATTTGTCGTCCATCCTCGGACACGTGGGCCTGGCGGGACGGCCGGCGTACACGGCGACGAAGGGCGCGATCGTGCTCTTGACGAAGACGCAGGCATTGGAATTCGCGGCGAATGGCATCACCGTGAACGCGATTTGTCCCGGCCCGTTCGAGACGCCCATGAACCTGCCGCTCCTGCAGAATCCGGAAGTCTATAAGGCGTTCGTGGCAAAGATTCCTTTGGGCCGCTGGGGTTACCTCCACGAAATCCACGGCGCCGTCATTTTCCTGGCGTCGAATGCCTCCAGCTACGTGACCGGAACGACGCTGACCGTCGATGGCGGCTGGACGGCGCAGTAGGAGTGGCCGCGCGTCCCAGCGTTTTTTGACCAACCACTTAACGACGGTGGGGCGAGGCTCCTGCCGAGCCTTTCCTCGATGGCATTGGCTCGGCAGGAGTCCACCTTAACCGCTATTTCCCGGTTGACTGAAATGCAAACTTCATCCAAGGCAGCCACGGCACGCCGGATTGATTCGGCCTTCAGGCTCGCGAGCGAGCGCTACGCCGCGATGAGCGTGGACGTTCGCCGTGCGCTCAAGACCCTTGCCACGATCCCCATTTCGCTGCACTGCTGGCAAGGCGATGACGTCGGTGGGTTCGAGAAATCGGGAAGCGACCTGGGCGGCGGCCTGGCTGTGACGGGCGATTATCCGGGGAAAGCGCGATCTCCCGACGAGTTGCGCGCCGACCTGGACAAAGCTTTCTCGCTCATTCCTGGCCGGCATCGTTTGAATCTCCATGCCTGCTACGGCGAGTTTGGCGGCCGGCGCGTGGACCGCGACGAAATTGAGCCGGCGCATTTCAGGAACTGGATTGATTGGGCGCGTCAGCGCCGCCTGGGACTCGACTTCAATCCGACGTATTTTGCCCACCCGAATGCCGCCGACGGTTTCACGCTCTCGCACCGCGACAAAGACATCCGGGGTTTCTGGATCGAGCACGGTACTCGTTGCCGCGAAATCGGCGCCGCGATGGGAAAAGCCCTGGGCTCGCCTTGCGTCACCAACATCTGGATTCCCGATGGGATGAAAGACACGCCCGCGGATCGCTCCGGTCCGCGCGAGCGCCTGGCCGAATCTCTCGACGCCATTTTCGAAAGCCCCATTTCCCCAAAGCACAACCTCGACGCCGTCGAACCGAAACTCTTCGGGCTTGGCAGCGAAAGTTACGTGGTTGGCTCGCACGAATTCTACCTCGGCTACGCGATCACGCGCCGCAAACTGCTTTGCCTGGACGCCGGACATTACCATCCGACAGAAACGATCTCGGATAAGCTCACGAGCGTGCTCCAGTTCTTGCCGGAAATACTGCTGCACGTGAGCCGCGGCATCCGGTGGGACAGCGATCACGTGGTTACGTTCACCGATGACCTCCAGGCCATCGCGCGTGAAATCGTCGCCAACGGCTACCTCACGCGCGTCCACATCGGTCTTGATTACTTCGATGCCAGCATCAACCGCATCGCCGCCTGGATCGTCGGTGCGCGCAACCTGCTGCGCGCCCTTCTGGTGGCGCTGCTGGAACCGCCCGCCATCCGCGACGCCGAAATCTCAGGCGACTTCACGGCGCGCCTGGCTTTGCTGGAGGAGGCCAAGGCGTTGCCGGTGGGAGCGATCTGGGATTACTACTGCGAAACCCAAGGCGTTCCGGTGAGCAACGCGTGGCTGGCCGAAGTGAAACGCTACGAGCGCGAGGTGTTGAGCAAGCGAGGCGAAGTTTCGGCCCACGAAAGACACGAAAGGGGGGTGTAACCAGAAAGCTTCCCCTGAACCTGACGGTAGGGCGAGCCTGTCCCCAGCGAGCCGAGTCGGACGTGGTCCAGGCACGTCGAGCGGCTCGCCGGGACGGACTCGCCCTACCTGGTTCATGGGGCGTGAGCATGGTCATCAGACCAAGGAAGCTTCCCATGATCCCACACCACTCCACCTCTCCATGGCTCTACACATTGGCAAGCGCGCTGTGGGTGGAAAAAGAAAAGGTGTGGCGGGCGGGCTTCGGTTTGGCGTGGACTTACAAACATCAAAACCCGCTGCCACACCTTCGCCATGCTCTCGCAGCGCCTGGGTCGAGGCACCCCGATTTACGGTTGCGTGAAATCACTCGCGAGCAATCAGCCATTACCTGAGCGATTCCGCCCATGAACCTGACGGTAGGGCGAGCCTGTCCCCAGCGAGCCGGTCTGCGCGTGTTCCACGCACGCCGAGCGGCTCGCCGGGACGGATTCGCCCTACCAGGTGCATGGGCAGAACTGCTGCATTTCCCGACCTCAGCCACGGAGGCCCCGCTCGCGCAGCATCGCGGGAAGTGGCGCGGCTTCCTTCTTCAGAAACCGCAAGGTCCAACGGCGCCGCTCGGAATCTTCAGTGGAAAATCGTTCCGCCGCCGCCGCTCGCATCCTCTTATACAATCGCCGCCGCGACCAGAGTCCCCAGAAGAGCGAATTCGCAATGCCCAGCCCGCACCATAGAATCATGTTCAAGGCCAGCGACGGCCCATTGTTGTTCGTTCCGAACGCGGTCCAGAGCGCTTGCGAGACCATAGCAGCATAGAAAACCAATCCCGGAATGACCACGATGCGGACCGCCGCGCCTCCGCGCGCGACGCGCGGATTCTTCGCAGACATCCCCGACCACATGCCGGTCCAGCCGAGCGCCCACAGATCCAGTGCCCAGGTCCCAACATAGCCGAGGCATCCCCAGATCCAGAGAATTCTGTCCGCGTCCTGCCTGAACTCACCCGTGTGCAAGCCAAACACCGCGACGCCGATTTGCGCCGCCAGCAGGAAACAAAGCGGCCCGAGGAATTGCCAGCGCAACGCGAGCCATTGCCCTCGGAGAATCTCGCGCGCGCTGAGCGGTGTGCAAAGCAGCCACTCCAGAGTCCCGGCCCATTTTTCCTCGGCGAACCCCCGGCTGGCTTCCGAACCGATCCACAGCTTGACCACTAGCGAGGCGCAAATGATGAGCGTCGAAACGAAACCAGGGGTAATCAGCACAATCGGATTCGCGGTCACCACACTCACGCCGAACCCGGCGACGACAGCCAGGAAAAGCCAGAACCACAGCCGCTTCAAGCGGTCGCGCGCCATGAGCCAGAGGATTGGGTTCCGACTCAACAACCGCTTTCGGAGCGCGCTCCGGACTTCTGCGTTCCCGTAGCACCATTGCTGGAATCGTTCGCGCCAACTGGCGCCGGCGGGTCCGCTCGCTTTGTCCTGCCACACGCGGCTCAAGATCATTCCGGCAAGGACCACCAATCCCCACGACAGCGCGTGGGTCCAAAGAAGCGACATCCAAAATGAATTCCCCAGGGGTCCCAAGGGCGGAATCCCCGCCCGCAGAAAGGTGGTTTTGGGACTCAGATACTGCAACGGCAGGTAAAAGACTTCGGGGAACCCTTTTCTAATCAGCCATTGCGCGGCTTCCGGCATGATGAACCACGACCACAAAATCACGATCAGTGCGCCGGTCCTGGCGCGGCTTTGCTTCCGGCTAAGAGAGGAGACCAACAAAGCCACGCTCAACGAGAAGAAAAGCGTATTCGCCAGGGCCAGCGACACTCGCGCGACTGCGGAAGGCTGCGCCTTACCCAAAGGAATCAACAGGACCAGCACCGGGATGCCGACCAGGAATGCGCACACCACACCGATGGATCGCGAAACGAGTTTTCCGAGAACCACGTCAAGGCCGGTCAGGTTCGTGAGGAATAGTAAGCCCAGCGTTCCCTCGCGCTTTTCTTCGCTCAAACAATCATGCGCGACGTGAGCGCCGCCGAACATGCAGAGCGCGAATAGAATCTCCGTCAGCCCTTGAAACATGGAAAAACCTGTCCACGCGCCGCCAAAGTAATTGTAGGCCACCATGGCGCCGATTCCGCCGATGGCCGCGGCGAGCGCGATGCGGACGCGAATGGAATAGGTTTCTCGCCGGCGGGCCAAAACCCGCAATTCCCGATCGACGATGGGCAGAAACGTCATGCTGGCGTTAGTTTGACCAGCAAGCCGGGTTCAGATCACGCAATTTCCCCCGATTCAGCCGTTGCCCTGTTTCGCCGCTCCTTTGTCTTCGGCCTCAACAGTCACGTGCAGGCGAGCGGTGGCTTTGTGGCCGCGTTCGTTCGTTCGCTCGACGCTCACGAGGTAATGACCCGGTTTCGCGAACCGATGTTCCGTCACGGCGTAGCCGTCCTTGGCCAGGCTCTGGACGTTGCCGTCCGATTTGGCCGTGACTTTTGCGGTGCCATCGCCGAAGTCCCACGTTTCGTGGCCGAAGGTCGTTTTGAATGTTCGCACCTTGAACGTCACGGGGTCGCCCGGCCGGATGCCGAACGTCGGAGCATAGACGGCGTGAATGCTCGGAGGCAATTGGTCGGGCCCAGCCGGGTCAATGACATCGACGTACGCGAAATCGCAGCCCACTTCGCCGCGTGCGTCGGTGACTTTCAGAATTTCACTGTAGAAACCTGGCCGGGAGTACGTGCGCTCGACGGTGGAACCGCGGGCAGTCATTCCGTCGGAGAAAGTCCAGTCATGCCGAGCGATTCGGCCTGAAGCGCTCCAGGATTTTGAACCGTCGAGAAGGACTTTCTGGCCCACGCCCACGAAGTGATGCGGCCGCGCCACAGCAATGATTCTCGGCGCGTATTGTCGCTGGTACGCCTCCCAAACAAAGGCGTAACCCTCCTGGATTCCCCAAAGACCGGACGGTTGGCGGCTCGTGATGTCGAAATGGAGATGCGACCAACCGCCGCTGCCACCTTCCTTGCCCAGCACGCCGATCTTTTGGCCGATGGCGATCTGGGATCCGGGCCGGACGGCGGGATCGATGGAGTAGAGATGGCTGTAGCGATAGTACCAGCCGCGTTCGTCGAGCAGATAGACAACGTCGTAGCGCGGTTTCGCCGGGCTGTCCTCGTAGCCAGGCAGAATCTCTTTGCCGGAAGAAATCACTCTCCCATGCGTCGCCGCCACGACGTCGATCAATCCTTCCGCTCCGCCAAAATCGAGTCCGTAGTGGTAATAGACGTTCTTGGCGCCGGGGGCCTCGCCGCCATCGACGAACGTGGGCTCGTTGGCCATTTGTGTGTTGCTGGCAAACCAGCGTTGCTTGAGCGGATAAGCAAATGTGCCCGGCTCAATCCAGGGCGAACCCGCCGGCCAAAGCCGCAGCCGCGCGTCCTTGACCAATCCCCACGCGTTGCCCTGGCTGCTGTTCCCGACGTAACCTTTGGTGATCGGACAATCGATTTGGACGCCCGCGAACGTTACCGGCAGGTTGTACGTTGCCGAAGTTAACACCAGGGATTGCCCGTTGAGTTCGACGGTGACGCGCGCCTGGCGGACGGCATTGCGAAAGGCGTCGCGGGCTTCGTCCAGGCGGAGGAGTTTGATCTGGGCCTTGGTCCCATCAGCGATCTGGATTTCCTGCGCCTCGTTCACGTTCAGGTCCACCGAACGGACGATCGACGTACTTCCGAGAGCTGAATCTGCGGCGGCGGACTCTCGTGCCAGCAAGGCCAGGAGAGTTATGCGAAACGAAGCGACGGCGGTTTGGAGTACGCGACATTTCATGACGGGAATGCTTAGGCGAATTCCGACTGAATGGTAATCCCAAAATTACTGAGCGACACCTGTCGTCGTCGCTGCACCCAAGACTGGGCTGCGTTTACGCGAACAAAGATTGCTTTGTCCTGAGGAATATTGATTCTATGGACAACGCTCGTTCGTCGATGCCAGCGGCTAATCCAGTTCACGGTCCGGTCCATCCGGCTCAGAGATGCTGGCTCTCCTGGATCTCACCCGTTCTGTCCGTTGCGCTCATTCTTTCGTATGTCCCGGTCATGTCACCGGCCAGGACGCATGACGATCCGGCGGCGGCCAGCGTTTCCTCGGGGAATCCGCAGATTCTGCCGGAAAATCTCCTGTCCGGTCGCTCCTTTTCCATTCAAAGGCAAAACGGAGTCTTTTGGCTGATCAAACCGGACGGTTCCCGCACGTTCCCGCTCGGCGTGTGCTGCGTCGGCATGGGAGCCACTCGCAAGGATTTCGATCCCGATAATCCCGGCTACGCGGCGTGGCAACACTACGCCGACTCCAACCAGTGGGCCGAAGCCACGCTGAAGCGGCTCAAATCCTGGGGCTTCAACACCATTGGCGGCTGGAGCGACTTCGATGCGCTCAAGCAATGCCGCGACCCGGATGTCATGTTCGCGCCCGTGCTGCACATCGGATCGACGGCGGGCGCTCCGTGGTGGGACATGTGGGACCCGAAAATCACCGACCGCATGGACGAGGTGGCGCGGGAGCAAATCCTGGCGTTGCGCGATGATCCGCGGCTTTTCGGATACTACAGCGACAACGAAATGGGTTGGTGGAACGCCACGCTGTTCAAGATGACGCTCGAGCAAGCGCCCACAAGCGGCCAACGCCGCCGGCTCCTGGATTTCCTGCGCCAGACGTATCGCAACCGGTGGTCTGAATTACTGAAAGACTTCGAGCCGGAAGGCGCGAACCGTTGGTTGGAACTGGAACAGCGCGGCATGCTCTACCTCCGTCCGGGAGGCAAAGGCATCCGGACGATGCGCCAGTTCCTCGGTTTGCTGGCCGAGCGTTACTATGCGCTGGTCCACGAGATCATTCGCAAATACGACCAACGCGCGCTGATTCTGGGAGAACGCTACCAATCTTTCTACTATCCCGAAGTGGCCCGCGCGGCAGCGCCGTACGTGGATGCTATTTCCAGCAACCTGAACGCCAGTTGGAGCGACGGCACTTTCGCTCGGTTTTATCTGGAAACCCTCCACGCCCTGACCCGCAAGCCGATTCTCATCAGCGAATTTTACATGGCCGCCATGGAAAACCGGACCGGCAACAAGAATAATCACGGCGTTTTCCCGGTTGTCGCCACGCAGAAGGAACGCGCCGCGGGTTTTCAGCGCACGCTCCAGGCCTTGCTCAGGATCCCTTACGTGATCGGCGCGGACTGGTTCCAATACTTTGACGAGCCAACGCATGGCCGCGGCGACGGCGAGAACTTCAACTTCGGCCTGGTCGATATTCACGACCAGCCTTACGAAGAACTCACCTCCGCGGCGGACGGGATTGATCCGATCGCCTTAAGGAGCCTGCCTGCCCGGACACGTTCCGACGCTTCGCAAGGCGTGCCGCCTGCGCCTCCGAGTCCTTTCGAGCCGCTCCAGCCAACGCTCGCGTTGCAGCACTGGGATCGCGAGCGCGGCTTTGTCAAACCCGCTTCAGAATTCCCCTTGGCCGATCTTTACGTGTGCTGGAGCAAACAGGCGATTTATCTCGGGCTCTATTCGCACGACATTGTCGAGGACGCCTTTTACCGAAGCAAAACCGTGCCGAAGAACGATCGCGCCGAATGGTCGATCACCGCGGGGCGGTCTCGAAAAACCATCCGGGCCCGGATCGGCGCGGGTGTCGAACCGATCATCAACGAGCGCGGCGTGCGCATCGTCAATCTCTCCGGCGTGAACCTTGACGTGCGCAATATCGCCGCCGTCGAATTGCCGGCGAAATGGTTCGGGAAAGACGGATTCGAGGCGGGAGATTCCGTCGAGCTTGCGTCCACGCTCCTGACCCATTGCCAGGGCTATCGAGTCGATTGGAAAGGGAAATTCGTTTTGAAGGATTGACGGGCGAGACAGAGTTCTCGCCTTGTAGCGCAGATTTGCAACCTGCTGTATCGCAGAATTGCATTCTGCGGCGTGGCGGCAAGTTCCGGTGCCTCGGACTCGTCGGCGCGCTGCCGACTGCAAATCGGCGATGCGGCAGACTGCAAGTCTGCGCTACTAAGCAGCGCCCATTAGCTGCCCCTTGCTGGCGTCGCGGCCCGCATGGTATAGAAGCGCCATGGCAAGTGACCGTGCGCTCCTGGTTCGCCCGCAAGTAATCCCAACCCTGGATCCGGACTTTCGACCTGCGTTCCTCTGGAACCGAGCGTTCGCGGCCCAGGCCAGCGCTTCCAAGAGTCCGATCCGCGTCTCTCTCGCGGTGGAGCAAACCGACGGTTCGATCTTCCATCATTCGACCAGCATTCTTCCGGAGCATGACCCAGGCGCGAGCGCGAATTTCACTCACCTTGAACGTCTGGTGAAATTCCTTCTCTGGTCGCGCGGCGGATTTCGCATCCATTTCGACGGCCCGAAGCTCCTGGCCGAACAACTCCGCAAACATTACGCCGAAACGCCGACCGGTCGCTTCGATGCGAGTATCATGGGCGAGCGCGTCTATGAGCGCCCTTTTGAGATTGTGCACACGCCACAACTTCCGCCCGCCCGGTCCACCAGCAAACCTTTGGGCCGGTATTTGAAAGGCTGCCGCATCGGGTTTGACCTGGGCGGCAGTGATCGCAAGGTTGCGGCGGTGATCGACGGCCAATGCGTCTTCAGCGAGGAAACCATCTGGAATCCGGTTCCGCAGGCCGACCCACAGTGGCACTTCGATCAAATCATGGAGTCGCTCAAACTGGCGGCGCGGCATTTGCCCAGAGTCGATGCGATTGGCGGCAGTTCGGCGGGGGTGATCGTGAACAACCGGATCAAAGTCGCGTCGCTTTTCCGAGGAGTGCCTTTGGCTCTTTTCAATTCCAGGGTGAAGGACCTGTTTCTGGAGATGAGGAAAGCGTGGGGCGGGATTCCGTTCGAGGTCGCCAACGACGGCGAAGTGACGGCGCTGGCGGGTTCGATGGCGCTGGAAAAGAACGGTGTGCTCGGCATTGCGATGGGCACGAGCATGGCGGGTGGTTACGTCAATCCGAGCGGCAATATCACCACCTGGCTGAATGAACTGGCGTTCGCTCCGGTCGATTACAACCCTCACGCTGCGGTCGATGAATGGTCCGGCGACGCGGGTTGTGGCGTCCAATACTTTTCCCAGCAATGCGTAGGGCGATTGCTGCCCGCCGCCGGCATCGAGATGGATTGGGCGCTTCCCCTGCCGGAAAAGCTTAAGCACGTTCAGGAATTGATGCGGGGCGGCGACGATCGCGCGACGAAGATTTTTCAAACCATCGCCGCTTATCTCGGGTACGCGATTTTGCATTACACCGAGTTCTACGACTTCCACCACGTGCTCATTCTGGGACGGGTGACTTCCGGGGTTGGAGGCGATGTGATTACAGCCGGTGCCCGGGAAGTTCTGAGTTCCGAGGCGCCGGAGTTGTCCGAGAAGATCACGCTCCATTCGCCGGACGAGAAAGAGAAACGCCACGGCCAGGCAATCGCGGCGGCGAGCTTGCCTGGTTTGTTCCAGGGACTATGAGTTCGATCGAGAAACCCGCATTCAGACACGGCCTGCGATCGACGCCGCCACAATTCCTCTGACCCAGGTCAATCCCGGCTTGAGCCGTCACCGCTCAGAATGCCGGAAAAGAAAAATACAAGCTTCCTATGAATCCGTATCAAAGGTTCGCGGCTGATTATGTCCGGCTCTTGCAGGAAGGGAAATCGCTGCCGCATGGGAGTCGCCGCGACACTCCCCGCCTGGCGTTGTCGGCGGATGCTCCCACCGTGCTGATCTTCTCCCCGCATCCCGACGACGAATGCATCATCGGCGGATTGCCGCTCCGCTTGCTCCGCCAGGCGCGTATGCGCGTCCTCAACGTCGCCGTGACTCAAGGGAGCAACAAGGAACGGCAAGCCGCGCGTTTCAAAGAACTGCAAGGGGCGTGCGAGTACCTGGGGTATGGACTGATCCAGACTCGCGCGAACGGACTCGAAAAGGTGAACGCGAAAACTCGTTCGCAGGAGCCGGACTTCTGGGCGGACTCCGTGCGGACCATCGCGCAAATCCTCTCGGACAATCGCCCAAGAATTGTTTTCTTCCCTCACGAACAGGACTGGAACAGCACGCACATCGGCACTCACTGGCTTGTCATGGACGCGCTGAGAAGCCTGGCCCCTGAATTCAGTTGCTTCACGGTCGAGACGGAATTCTGGGGCGCCATGGCGACGCCGAACCTCATGGTGGAATCAAACCCGGAGGACGTCGCGGACATGGTCACGGGGACTTCGTTTCACGTTGGTGAAGTGACGCGCAATCCATTTCACCTGTTCCTGCCGGCCTGGATGCAGGACAACGTGCGACGCGGGAGCGAATTGGTCGGCGGCCAGGGCGAAGCGGCGCCGGACTTCGCCTTCGCCACGCTTTACCGTCTGCGACGTTGGGGCCAAGGCCGGCTGGAGAATGTGTTCGACGGCGGAAAGATCATTCCCTCCGCTTTGAATCCAGATCCGCTCTTTGCTCGAACCAGGGGGTCATGAACACCAAGCGAATGACCTGCCGCCTGGCCACTTTGGCGGACCTCGATTTACTGGCTGCCCTCAACGAACAGCTCATGCAGGACGAGGGGCATCCGAACGATCTGACGCGGCAGCAACTGGCGGACCGTATGCGAACCTGGCTCCAGGGTGAACATCGCGCAGTCATTTTCGAGGAGGGCCAGGACCTCGTCGCCTATGCGCTTTATTGCGTCGGTGAGCGTTCCCCGACGGATCGGTTCATATTTCTGCGGCACTTCTTTGTCCAACGGCCGCTGCGACGGAAGGGGATTGGCCGCGAGGCGGTGCGGTTGCTCCTCACGGAAGTTTTCCCGCCAAACGCCCGCGTCTTGTTGGACGTGCTCTACCACAATCAAGCCGCGAGAGCCTTCTGGCAGAAACTCGGTTTCACAGAGCATTGTTTGACCTTCGAAAAGCGCGGCGCTGAGTTCAACCGCGAATGAACACCGCGCGTCGAGCCGCAACCCAATAACCACGGATTTCACGGATCACACGGATTAGAGCGTGTCCGAAAATTCCGCGGGGTCCTGTTTTCGCGCCAAAGGCCGGATGGCGAGGCGCGACGAAGGAGAATATCCTCCCTGGATCTTCGACTGAGGAGCAACGAAGCCAGGCGGCCTTTGGCGCGAAAACCCTCCGGGCGGCGGGTCTTTTGTCCGTGGCCTGCGTTGGCTCGGTCCTTACAGCCCGCGTTGGGGATGCTCGGACCTCGCCGCCTTGGCCACAGCCAAAATCCCTCGCCGCAGGACCCCGCGCAATTTTCGGACACGCTCTTAGAGATCGGATGTCAATGCTTCGATCACGTCCTCATCCACGACCATGGTTTCTGCACGGGCGCAAGTTCTCCGATTTAACCTTGTAACGCTGTAACGAGTCCGGTCGCGAAGGTCGCGGCCTATGGCCTTGCCGAGATTTCCAACATGCGTTCGATCGGCAGGCGGGCGCGCTGGAGCGTCTCCGCGCTCAATTCCACCCGTGGCTCAAGGTTGGCCATGCAGTCGTAGAGCTTCTCCAGCGAGTTCAGCTTCATGAAGCGGCACTCGTTGCAGCGGCAATTGTCCGTGGGCGCGGCGATGAACTCCTTCTCCGGACATTCTTTCTTGAGCCGATGCAGCATCCCGGCCTCGGTGGCGATGATAATGGCTTTGGCCGGGCTTTGGCGGCAATAGCCCACCATTTTCTCGGTCGAACAAACCTCGTCCGCCAGCATGCGGACGGCGCGCGTGCATTCCGGATGCGCAACGAGCGGCGCGCCCGGATGCTCGGCGCGAATGCGCACGATGCTCGCGTGCGTCCACTCGACGTGCACGTAACAATTGCCGCGCCAGAGCGTCATCGGACGGCCGGTCTTCTCCATCACCCACGCGCCGAGATTTTCGTCGGGCACGAAGAGAAGGTCGCGATCCTTCGGCGCGGCGTTGACGATCTTGACCGCGTTGCCGCTCGTGCAAATGACATCGCTGAGCGCCTTGACTTCGGCGCTGCAGTTGATGTAGGCGATGGTCCAGAAATTCGGATTCGTTTCCTGCAACGCTTTGAGTCTGGGCGCGGGACAGCTTTCTTCGAGCGAACAACCGGCGTCTTTGTCTGGCAGCACGACGACCTTGCCCGGATTGAGAATCTTGGCGGTCTCGGCCATGAAGTGAACGCCGCAAAACACGATGACTTCCGCGCTCGTTTTGGCGGCTTGCTGGGAGAGTCCGAGGGAGTCGCCCACAAAATCCGCCACGTCCTGAATCTCCGGGACCTGATAATTGTGGGCCAGAATGACGGCGTTGAGCTTTTTCTTGAGCGCGAGGATTTCCTTGGACAGCGCATCCAGCTTCGCCGGGGGCGCCGGCCGACGCGTTTCAAAGCGATCCACCCCGCGCGGTTGAATCTCGGTTAAGTCAATCATGGCTCAAAGCTTAACCTGAGCCGCGTGCTGCTGCAACGCTCGGATCGAGGAACCAATTCACTTGCTGAGTCCGCGCTCGCTCGATCGGGCGAAACGAACCAGGTGCAGGATCTCCGGCAGCGGCGGCAATTCCGCTTCGATCCGATCCAGGGCGTTCGACACAGTCAGTCCGTCGCGGAAGAGGATTTTGAACGCCTGCTTCAACGCCGCCTGCGCTTCGTCGGAGACCCCGTTGCGCTCCAGGCCGACCTTGTTAATGGTGCGCGTCTCCGCCGGGTTGCCATCGGCCAACATGAACGGCGGCACGTCCTGCACGACTTTGGAACAACCTCCGATGATCGCCATCTTTCCGATCCGGCAGAATTGGTGGACCGCGGCCAGACCGCCGATTACAGCGTGATCTTCCACGGTCACATGGCCGGCCAGCGTGGCGACGTTGGACATGATGATGTGGTTTCCCAGGATCACATTGTGAGCGATGTGGCTGTAAGCGAGGATGTGATTGTGTGAACCGACGACCGTGACTTCGCCGTCACCGGTGGCACTGTGGATCGTGACGTATTCGCGGAACGTGTTTTCGTCCCCAATCTGCGTGCGCGTAATGCCGCCTTTCCATTTGAGGTCCTGCGTCTGCAGGCCGAGACTCGCAAAGGGAAAAACCTCGTTGGCGCGGCCCAGGGTCGTGTGGCCGTCGATCACGACGTGGGAGTGCAACCGGCAACCCTCCCCGAGCACGACATGCTCGCCGATGACGCAGTAGGGGCCGATTTCGCAGTTCGGGGCAAGCTGAGCTTTCGGATGAATGATCGCGGTGGGGTGAACCATTCGAATCATTTTTCCATCAGCATGAAGGTGACTTCCGCTTCGCTGACCACTTCGCCTTCGACGGAGCAGGCGCCCCGGGCGCGGCCGATCTTGCCGCGCGATTTGGTGAGTTCGACTTCGATGATGAGCTGGTCTCCGGGGCGGACAGGCTTGCGCCACTTCACGTTCTCGGCCGACATGAAGTAGGCGATCTTTCCGAAGTTCTCGGCCTGTTTGAGCATCAGAATACCGGAGGCCTGGGCGATCGCTTCCAGTTGCAGCACCCCCGGCATGACCGGATGATTCGGGAAATGGCCCTGAAAGTAAGGCTCGCTGATCGTGACGTTCTTGAGGGCCGTGAGTTTGTTCCCTTCGATTTTCAACACCCGATCCACCATGAGAAACGGATACCGGTGAGGCAGAATCTTGATCAGGTCCAGGATGTCCACCGCCACTGGTTCGCGCGCTGCAGCCGCCGCATTCGACGCCGGAGCCGGAGTGGATTTGGCCAGAGGAGGCGGGACAAAAGCCTGCGCCTTGACGAGCGGCTTGCGCATTTGCGCCTCAATGCGGCGAGCCAATTCGCAATTCGCGGTGTGGCTGGGTTTGACGGCGATGACGTGCCCCAACACCGGCCGCCCGACGAGGGTCAGGTCGCCCAGAATATCCAGAATCTTGTGGCGCACGAATTCGTCGGGAAAACGCAACGGCTCCGCGGTGAGGACCGCGTCGTCGCGAATGACGACCGCGTTTTCCAGGCTGCCGCCTTTGATCAACCCATTTTTGATCAAGAACTCGATTTCCTCGTAGAAACAAAAAGTGCGCGCCGGCGCCAGATCGCGCTTCCAGGTTTCCGGGGAGATTTCGGCCGAAAAGAATTGTGTGAAACGCCCGTGTTTGTCCGCGCTCGTGCAACTGATCTTCAATCCGTCGCCGGGAAACACGGAAATCGTCGTGTCGCCGTTTCGGACTTCGAGGGGCTCGCCCACGCGGTACGGTTCGCGCGGCTCGCTCTGCGGGACGACCCCGGATTTCTCCACCATTTGACAATACGGCTGCGCGCTGCCGTCGCCGACGGGCGGTTCATTGGAATCCAGTTCGACGATGGCGTTGTCGATCTGGAATCCGGCGAACGTGGCCAGGACGTGTTCGACGGTGTGAACGCGCAGGTTGCCCCGGCCCAGCGTGGTGGAGCGGGTCGTGTCGCAGACGTTCTCCACGCGCGCTTCCAGTTCTGGTTTGCCTTCCAGGTCAACCCGGCGGAAACGAATCCCCGTGTTGGGCGACGCCGGCAGAAACGTCGCGCTCACCCGGTTGCCGCTATGCAGGCCCACGCCGGAGAAACTGACGGGTTTGCCTAAGGTCTGCTGATGTGACACAGCGCCATTAAACAGGCCGGCCGCGCGCTTGGCAAGCAGCGGCGCGGCGCAGGTGCGATTACGCGTGTCGGTCAGTCGCGATTCGATTGGCCCCCCTCTCTCCCTGCGAGGAACGAGTGGGGAGAGAGTTGGAGAGAGGGGTTTCTTGGAAAAGCGAAATCGGACGGCTGATTCAAGAAGGAGCGCGGGCAGCTTGCCCGGGCGATGCGATGGCGAGATTCTTGAAAAACTCGCGGGCAGGCTGCCCGCGCTCCTTTGGCTCGATTCTTGAATCATCCGCGGAGCAATCTGGACAGATGCGATTCTCAGTTCACAAACAGGTCCGGCTTTGCTAAAAATCCGGCCGTGAGAGGTGAATCCAACGACGTGCGCGCGCTGCTGAAGCAATACTTCGGCTTCACTTCCTTCCGCCCGCTGCAAGAAGAAATCATTCGCGACGTTCTCGCGGGCAAGGACGTGTTCGCCGTGCTGCCCACGGGCGGAGGCAAATCGCTCTGTTTCCAGTTGCCGGCTCTGGTGCGCCCCGGACTCGTGGTGGTGGTGTCTCCGCTGATCGCTTTGATGAAAGATCAAGTGGACTCGCTCGAAGCTGCGGGAGTGGCCGCGACCTTTCTGAATTCTTCGCTCGCGGCGGGTGAATCGCGACCGCGCCTGCGCGGCCTTCACAACGGCGAATACCGGCTGCTCTACGTTGCGCCGGAACGATTGACGCTGGCGGGATTCCTGGAGGATTTGAAACAGTGGAACGTCAGCCTTTTCGCCATCGACGAAGCGCATTGCATCAGCGAATGGGGGCATGACTTCCGCCCCGAATACCGTCAGCTCTCCTCGTTGCGCGGCCAGTTTCCGGAGATTCCCGTGCTGGCGCTGACCGCCACCGCGACGGAGCGAGTGCGCCGGGATATTGTCGTCCAGCTTCATCTTCGCTCGCCCGGGTGCTACATCGCGAGTTTCAATCGCCCGAACCTCTCCTACCGCGTTTCCGCCAAAACCGGCGCGTATCAACAGGTGCTCGATTTCGTCCGGTCGCGTCCGCACGACAGCGGCATCATTTATTGCCAGGCGCGGAAGACCGCCGACAGCCTGGCGGAGAAGCTCAATGCGGACGGCATTCGCGCCGCCCCTTATCACGCGGGCATGGAATCGGAGGATCGCACGCGCAACCAGGAAGCCTTTCTTCGGGATGAAGTGCGCGTGGTCTGCGCCACGATTGCGTTTGGGATGGGCATCAATAAGCCCAACGTCCGCTTCGTCGTTCACTACGACCTGCCCAAGAACATCGAAAGCTACTATCAGGAGACGGGCCGCGCGGGCCGGGACGGTTTGCCCAGCGAATGCTTGCTGCTCTTCAGTCCGGGCGACCGCATCAAGTATGGCCGGTTCATCGATGAGAAGCCCGATCCGAAAGAACGCGAGATTGCGCGCGCCCAATTGGAGCAGATGGTCCATTATGCCGAGTGCGCCACGTGCCGCCGGGCGTTTTTGCTGGGATACTTTGGTGAGGTTTTTGCCCAGGTCAACTGCGGTGCCTGCGACAACTGCCTCGCCCCGCGCGAAACCTGGGACGGCACCCTGGCAGCCCAGAAATTCTTGTCGTGCGTTTATCGCGTTCGGGAACAAAGCGGGTTCGGCGTCGGCATCCAGCACATCGTGGAAGTGCTCAGCGGCGCGGATACGGAAAAGACTCGCAAGTGGGGTCACACCACGCTTTCGACTTACGGCATCGGCCGGGAACACAACCGTGCCGAATGGGCAGCCATTGGCCGCGAGCTCGTCCGCCTCGGTTACCTCCATCAGAATGCCGACAAGTTCAACATTGTCGAACTGACCGAGACCGGGCGCGCCGTGCTCAAATCGCGACAAAAGATTCCGCTCACGCGTCCCGTGACCGCGCCCGAACCGGAGAAGCATCGCTTTGGCGACATCACTTGCGATGAAGCATTGTTCGAACGCCTGCGCCAATTGCGCAAAAAGCTCGCCGATGAACTGGGCATGCCGCCTTACATCGTTTTCTCCGACGTCGCCCTCCGCCAGATGGGGCGGTTTTATCCGCAGACCGAGGCCGAGTTCAGCCGGATCAGCGGTGTGGGCGAGAAGAAGCTCCGCGAATTCGGCGAGGTCTTCATGGCGGAAATCACGGCGCACTTGCAGTTGAATCCGCGACAAATCTTCGCGGACGATTCTTTCTCTGAACCGCCGGCGCCGACGCGTTCGAGACTCACGGAGACGGTTTTCGCGACGCTGCAGTCGTTCCGGCAAGGCCGTTCGGTCGAAGACATCGCCCGCATGCGCGGGCTCAAGGAAAGCACGATCTACGGACACTTGTGTGAAGCCGTCGAGGCCGGCCAGATGGTTGAGCTGAACCGCTTGCTGGACGAAAACGCGCGGCGCGAGATCGAAGCGGCGTTCGCCCGCTTCGGCTTCGGGAATTTGAGCGGCGCGGTGGAATTCCTGGGCGGCAAGTACACGCATGGCCAATTGCGGATCTTCCGCGCGGCGAGACAGACGGCGAGAAGCGCCGTAACCGGAGGCGTTGAAACGCGGGAGCCGTTGTGAAAAGCCGCCGGGAGAAAATGTCCCTGGAGGAATTCCATCGCCTCCCCTTTACTGAGCACTGATTACTGATCACTGATTAGCGCCGGACAGACTCCAGCCTGCGGTGTTCACCGGGATGCTCCAGAGCGTTCCCCCAGCCGTGATGTAGAGAGTTTTCAGATCTCCGCCACCGAAGGCGCAGTTCGTCACCTCATCCTTTGGAATCGGCGCAAAATCCAGCAGCTTGCCTTCGGGCGACAGGATATAGACGCCGCCTTTGAACTTGTCCGCCGTTTCGGAAGGAGGATTCGCGACATTCAAGCCGCCGGCCACATAAAGACGTCCTTTCCGGTCCATTTTCAGACCGTCCGGGCCGCGGCCGGTTTCCCAGTCGAAAATCAACCGCCGGCTTTTCGGATCAATGCTGCCGGCGGCTTTGAGATCGAAGCGCCAGAGCTTGCGTGCGCCGCCTACCGTGTTGTTGTTATTGTCCGCGACGTATAGGTATTGATCGCCGGGCGAGACCAGAATCCCGTTCGGCCGATCGACTTCGTGCGTGATGATGCGCGCGACCTTGCCAGGCGCATCGATCCGATAGACGCCTTCGACCAGGTTCCCCTGGTCGTCCCGAATTTCCATGCTGTCGCGTTTCCCATAACGCGGATCGGTAAAATAGATGCGGCCCTTGGAGTCGATGGTCAGGTCATTGGGCGAATTGAACCGTTTGCCGCCGTCGTTATCCGCAAGCACCGTGATCGTTCCGTCGGCTTCGGTTCGCGTGACGCGGCGATTACCCGCCTCGCACGTCACCAATCGACCCTGGAAATCGAAGAGCAAGCCGTTCGCCCCGCCGGATGGGCTGCGAAAAGTGTGCGTCTGACCGGCGGAATCGAAGCGCGTAATGCGATTTCCGCCCGTGAAGTAAAGATTCCCTTTGCGATCCCACGCCGGCCCCTCGCCCGCGCCGGTGACGCCCTCGTTCCTGGGCTTGGCCCCACGCGGCAGAGGTTGATCGTCTTGCGCCCAAAGCCAGGCAACGAAAAGTGGAAAGCAGAGTGCGAGAATGGGCATTCTGGAGAAACTCATAAGATTGGATTTGATGGGAAAGGTCCATACACCTTGCCCGTGAATAACCAAGCTGAATCTTGCGGACCTTGAGGGCAAAGGAAGCGTCACTAAAGTCGAGCCACGCGAATGAAATCACTCGCCTCGGTCTTACCCTTGGTCGCAATGGCCCTGCTGTCGATCCCCTCGTCCGCCGTCGCTGCACCGTCGATTGATTTGATGCGGGTGCCGGAGAACGGCATCCAGCCAAGTGAATCGCGACGAGGTTCTCCTGATTTCCAACGATCGCAGCGAATCGTTCGAGACTGCCCACACGCATCGCTGGATCATTCCCGCCTGCCCGATGAGCAGCGCTTCGTTCTTCGAGGGCCCCATGGCGACCCTCGCCGCCTGGGAAACGGAGGGCCAGGTGTACTGCGCTCGCGTCGCGTCCGGGAGTTCCCAGGTTACGCAAGTCTTCGCGCCTCCGGGAAAGGGCAAGCGCAAACATCCAGTCGTGGTCAGCAACGCGAAAGGAGAAACCCTTTTGGTGTGGACGGAAGGAACCGGATGGCAAAAAGGCGGAGCGCTCGCCTGGCAACTTTTCGACCGGGAAGGGCAACCCTGTCGGAGCAAGCCAGGAAGGATGGGATTCCGGTTTGGAGTTTCGCCGCGGCGATCGCCAAGCCAGACGGCCGTTTCGCCATCCTCTATTGAATCTTGAACGAGTTAACTGGCGGCGACGGCCTCCGATTCCTTGGGCTTGCTGACCCTGGCGCCTCCCGACGATTTCAGCAAGGTATCTTTAACGTCCTCAAGCAAGGCGAATCCTCTTTCCGGGTTAAACCGCATACTGTCCTCAGCCATGCGCAGCGTCTCAATCAGCGCGCTGAGCATCCGGTTGTTTCGCTCCTTGGTCCGAAGCGCCGTTTGCAGCAGCATCGAAGCGCCGGTGCAAACCAGAGTCCGCCCTTTGAGTTCGACAACTTCCAGCCTCGGGGTCACGGCGAAGTTCCGCGAATGCCAGGTCACTTCGACGATTCCTGCGGGGAGGTTTTGTTCCAGGCGGGTGAACTGCCGTTGTGCCGGCAAAACTCTGCGCACGCACTGGACCAGCTCATCAAGTTCTGCTGAGGTCGCCATGTCAGTATGCTCAAGCAGGCGAGATGCCAAACTTGCCGGGACGGTTTGCGAATTCAGGAAGCTGGAACCTCGGGCCGGACTCTTCGCGAAATCGCGTCCAGATTAGCGCCGTGTGAGGCCAACCCGAAACCGCGGAAGCATTTCCAATCCGTCAACCGATTGGCGCGAGGACGACGGAGGATCCAGCCCTGTCACGTTTCTGGACAGGCCATGTCTAGTAATTGGCTTTGTGGGAAAAACGTCCGTCAATTGACGATGCGATCCAGGCTACTGGCCTCCGGACGCGGGTCGAGCCGTGGTTTCGGGCTCGTGAGCTTTCTTTCGGATGTAGTGCTGAAGCGCCAGCAAGTCTTCGTCGGTCAGGTTTGGATAGGAGGGCATGCCGCGATTGACCTTGGCGCCACCGCGCACCACCTGCTCGAATACCGGCGCGGCGAGCGGAACTCCGGACGCGCGCAGATCCGGCGCCATGCCGCCGGCAATCATTCCCCCGCCGTGACAGGATCCACAGAGGCCCCAGATGGAACCACCCTTCTCGGCCAGCGCCGGGTCAATCTTGTAGCCTGGAATCACAATCGGCTTGGGGAAATACGGAGCGGGCTGCTTGGGGAGTTCTGCCTTTCCTTCCAACGAGAAGCCCACCAGACGGCGCCGATGCACGCCATAGGCCCAGCCCTCAAGGCCCTGTCCCAATCCCGCCGCCGCACCGCCCCAGCCTACGAGCAGCGCCAAGTACTGACGGCCATTCAGGCGATAGGTGATCGGCGGCGCCGAAATTCCCAGGCCCAAATCGACCGTCCAAACGGTCTTTCCCGTGGTGGCACTATAGGCGATCAACTTTCCATCGGGGCGTCCTTGAAAGACCAGGTTCCCCGCCGTGCAGAGGGTTCCCGCATTCCAGTTGTGATCCTGCGGAATGGACCATGCAGACTTCTGCTTGATCGGATCCCACGCCTGCAGGGACCCAGAATAGTTGTGCGGCGGCTTGGCCGGCCCAAGAATTACGCCAAGTCCGCCGTAAAGTTTATGGAACGCCAGGTTTTGGTTAACCCGGAAATCCGCCTCCTCACGTCGTCGGCTACGGCTTCATGGTCCCCATGCCGGCAGAATGAGAATTGCCGCGATGCTGCTATTCGATTTCGCCCTGGAAATCATGTTGCCGCAAGGCCTCGTACAAGACCAGCGCGACGCAGTTGGAAAGATTCAAACTCCGGGCCTTGGGGTTGAACATCGGGATGCGCAACCAGGTTTCGCGATGCTGCGCAAGCAGTTCTTTCGGCAGGCCCGCCGTCTCTCGTCCGAATACCAGATAGTCGTCGGGACCGTAGCGCGCGTCGGCATAGGGGCGCGGGCCTTGAGACTCGATGAACCAAAGGCGGGAAGACGCGGAAACCTGGTTGACGAAGTGGGTCCAACTGGGCCAGCGATGCCATTCGACGTGCTGCCAGTAATCCATGCCGGCGCGCTTCAGTTGACGGTCGTCGAGCTTGAATCCGAACGGTTCGATCAGATGCAGCCGCGTTTTTGTGGCGGCGCAAAGGCGCGCGATGTTGCCGGTGTTCGGCGGGATCTCGGGTTCGATCAAGACGATGTTCATTTCCACGGTCAGCTTCGATCAGGTTTCCGTTCGTAGATCACTTTCCACAAAACCAGGCCGTGCGCCGGCGCGGTCATCCCGGCAGCGCGCCGGTCTTTTCGGGCGAGCATTTGTTTGACCTCACCCGGACTGAATTTTCCCCGGCCCACCTGCACGAGCGTGCCGACGATGCTGCGGCACATTTTGTACAGAAAACCGTCGCCTTCGATAATGAACGTCAGGAGCGCCCCGCGTTTGAGGAGGTCGCAGCGTGTCAACGTGCGGACGGTCGAATCCATTTCATAATTTCGCGTTCCGGCGAACGAGGCGAAGTCATGCTTGCCCAACAAATGGCGCGCGGCGGCCCGCATGGCGGCCAGGTCCAGCTTGTAGTGCACGAGCCACGCCTGGTGGCGAAGGAGAGGGTTCATAAAGTGATGAGTCCAGACGAAGTAGCGGTATTGTTTGCCCGTTGCGTCGAAGCGGGCGTGAAAATCGCTTCGGCAGCGTGTGGCCGCCATGACGCGGATGTCGTGTGGCAAATGGGCGTTGATGGCCAGCGGAAGCTTCGCCACCGGCATTTTGAACTCGGCTTTGGAAATCTCGACGTGCGCGACCATGCCAAGCGCGTGCACACCGGTATCCGTCCGGCTGGAACTGTGAATATGCCGAACACCGGGAAAGAGCTTCCGCAAGGCTTCCTCGATGCGCTGTTGCACACCGATGCCAGTGTGCTGCACTTGCCAGCCGGCGTAATCCGTGCCGTCGTACGCAATGGTCAGCTTGAATTTAACCGAGTCCACGGAGCGAGACTTTACGGCTTTGAAGACCGTTCGTCACGTCGGCAGGTTTTGGACTCGTTTTGGACTGCGGAAACGGGGCTTGCGAAGCCGTCGTGTTGAGCGTGGTGTTCGCCCAGAACCGAAACACCTTAACAGGAGGCAACGGAGTCAACTGAGAATGAATGGGGAGCGCGACTCCGTTGCCTCTGTTTGCTCCTGTTAAACGAACGGACGTCTATCGAGGTTTCCGCGCTGTTGTCAGGAGTTGACGCCTGCGTGATTCATCCCCCACCCGACAGGCTGTCCAGGTAACTCTGCAAAAGAATTGCCGCCGCCATCTTATCTACCTTCTCTTTGCGCGCGCGGCCTCGAACTTCGGCTTCGGCCAAAAATCGATTCGCCTGCACGGAGGTGAGTCTTTCATCGAGCGTCCGGATGGGAGTGGTGACGGCCTGCCTCAGCGCCGCCACGAAATTCTGAACTTTCAACGCGGCCGGCCCGTAACTGCCGTCCATGTTCCGCGGCATTCCGACCAGGATCAATTCGACCTGTTTCTCGCGAAGGATTTCTTTCAGGCGAGCCAGAAAGGCGGCGAAGGGCTCCGCGGGAATGAACTCCAGCGGATGCGCGAGCATTTTCAGTTCATCGCTGACGGCGACGCCGACGCGTTTGGTGCCGTGGTCCAGAGCAAGGATGCGCATGGCGAACGTCCCGGATCAAACGGCTTGCTGCAGAAGAGACCGGACTTCGATGGCGACATCCGGGAATGCCAGCGGCCTTGCTTCATCTCCAATGCGCAACACCTGCTTCGACGCATAACCAACGTAATGCGGTTCACGGTACACTTCCATGGTTTGCTCTGGAAGATTGATGATCCAAACTTCCTGAATGCCTGCACGGCCATAAGCAGGGAGCTTTCTTGTGCGGTCATAGACCACAGAGCTGTCAGATACCTCTATCAAAAGATATACATCGTCGGGCCCGGGATGACGCCGGGTGTAATCGTCCGCGGCAGGCTTCAGAAGCATCCAGTCCGGCTGCGGTTCCGAATGCTCGTCCAACCGCACCGGATCCTGGGCGGCAACCACCCAGCGCTCCCGCGAAAGCCGGGCGAAAAGGCGGATCAGGCGTTTGCTCACACCTCCATGAAATGGACCAATGGGCATCATATCGATGATCTGCCCGTCGAGAAGTTCAACACGCGTCTCGGGACCCAAGCCGCCGGTGTCGCCCATTCGATGGTATTCTTCAACGGTGAACCGATGGATCGTTTCTACAGGCACGGCGAAAGCTTATTCAATCTTCAATCCGCTCGCAAGGGCAGCGCCACAACGCCTGAACCGTCAAAGGACCGCCAAGGCCTTTGCCGCTGCTGTCACAGTCGCATCAATCTCTTCGGGACTGTGCGCCAACGAAATGAACCCCGCCTCGAACTGCGACGGCGCGAGATAGATGCCCCCGGCCAGCATGCCGTGGAAAAACTTCGCGAACCGCGCCCGGTCGCTCTTCAGGGCGTCGGCCAGGTTGTGCACGGGCTCACCGGTGAAGTAAGCGCAGAACATCGAGCCGCAACGGTTGAATTGCACGGGCACCCGCGCCATTTTCGCGGCCTCAGCCAGCCCGGTTTCGAGGGCGGCTCCCAGTTTTTCCAGCTTTTCATAAGCGTCGCCGGACTTGATCTCCTCCAGCGCCGCGATTCCCGCGGCCATGGCCACCGGATTGCCGCTGAGCGTGCCTGCTTGATACACGGGCCCCAACGGCGCCAGGCAATCCATGACCTCGGTGCGGCCTCCGAACGCCCCCACTGGCAAGCCGCCGCCAATGATCTTTCCAAAGCAGGACAGGTCAGGCGTGATTCCAAACCGTTGTTGCGCGCCGCCCCAGGCCAGCCGGAAGCCCGTCATCACTTCGTCGAAAATCAGCAGCGCGCCGTTTTCCAAAGTGATTTGGCGCAGCGACTCCAGGTAGCCTGGTTTCGGGAGATAGAGGCCCGCGTTTCCCGGAACCGCTTCGAGAATGACGGCGGCGATATCGCGAGGATTCGCCGCGAAGGCTTGCCGCACGGCATCGGCGTCGTTGAACGGCAAAACGATCGTGTGCTGCGTGAATGCCTCAGGCACACCGGCGCTGTCGGGGTGTCCGAACGTGAGCGCGCCCGATCCAGCCTTCACGAGCAATGAATCCGCGTGGCCGTGATAACAGCCCTCAAATTTGACGATCTTGTTCCGCCGGGTGAAACCGCGCGCCAGGCGGATCGCCGACATCGTGGCTTCCGTGCCTGAATTGCACATACGCACTTTTTCAACGCTCGGCACGGCGGAACAAATCAGTTTTGCCATCTGCACTTCGAGCGGATTGGGAATGCCGAAACTGGTGCCCTGTTCGGCCGCTTGTTGAACGGCCCGAATAATCTTCGGATGGGCGTGGCCCAGGATAGCTGGGCCCCACGTGCCGACGTAATCGATGTATTGATTTTCATCGATATCGAAGACCCGGGCGCCTCGGGCGCGCGTCACAAAAAAAGGCTGGCCGCCGACGGCGCGGAACGCTCGCACGGGCGAGTTGACTCCTCCCGGAATGTGTTTCAACGCCTCGGCAAACAATCGTTCGGATTTAGCGCGCGAGATACTCATTTGCCTCCGAAATAAGTTTCCTGAAGCGAGCCGCGCTCCGTGCGCACGACCATTCCGGCGGAGACCTTGTGGCGTGAAAACCAGCCCTGGTTCATTTCCAACACGAACTGCACCCGATCCGACGCCGCTTGAATGGCGGCCTCATCGAGTGGCTTCATGTCGCGAATCTCCAGGATGACTCCGTCGGGGTCGATATAGGCGCAGGTGAGCGGCAGAACCGTATTGCGCATCCAGAACGACGCGCGGTGCGGATGGTCAAACACGAACAGCATTCCATGGTTCTCCGGCATTTCCTTGCGAAACATCAATCCAGTCTGAATCTGAATCGATGATAGAGCTTGCTCGGCGGTGATCTCTTCGGCGCCGAGCCAGAGCTTGAGGGTCGGGAGAGTTCCCTGGGCTTGAGTGGGTTCACCCGGGCTGGCTGCCAGCGGCGCGCTGGCCAAGCGCTCGGTTCGATTGCAGCCCAACCAGAGTCCAGCGATCATGATCAAGAGCCAACGGCACGTCAGAAGTTTCACTCTCGCAGCGTGGAGGAAGCGCCCTGAATTTTCAATCCTCAGAAACCAGCCATTCTGCCCATGAACCAGACGGTAGGGCGAGCCTGTCCCCAGCGAGCCGAGTCGAACGTGTTCCACGCACGTCGAGCGGCTCGCCGGGACGGACTCGCCCTACCGGGTTCATGGGCGGAATGGCTGCTCAGAAACACCCCTTGAATACCTCCGATTCTCTAAATCCTGCCGGAGCGCGGCGTTTACGCCGCTTCCACATCCAAAGCCTCGGGCCGCGCCGGACCTTGAAGCGGTGCAAGCGCCTAAACGCCACGCTCCGGCTGGGGTTCCAAAGCTTGAATTGATGCGCTCATTCACGGCATCGTTTACGTATGAATTGCATCATGGGTGGGATTGTGTTTCTGATGTTGTCAACTGGTTTTGCCTCCTGCCAGGCAGGCACTCTCGCGCAATTTCGAACGCCGCTCGGCGACATCGAGGTAGAACTGTTCCGCGAGGATAAACCGGTCACGGTCGAGAATTTCCTGCGTTACGTGGGAAACGGGGCTTACACCAACCTGTTCATGCATCGCTGGGTGCCAGGCTTCGTGGTCCAGGGCGGAGGTTATCATACGGCGGTGATTTCGAATCGCACGGTGATCGATGCCGTGTCACGCCAGCCTGCGATTCCCAACGAGTATGGGGTGGGCCGGACGTTCAGCAACACCTACGGCACGCTCGCCATGGCGCGTGTGTCCGGCCTGACCAACTCGGCCAGCTCGGAATGGTTTTTCAATTTGCGCGACAATCGGGAACTGGACGCCGTCGATGGCGGCTTCACTGTGTTCGGCCGGGTCTTGCGTGGGACCAACGTTTTGAACCGCTTCAACAACGTCTCCGCGACCAATGGCATTTATCGGCTCCTGCTCGAAGCGCCGTTGAACGAACTCCCGGTGCTCTCTCAGACGCCGACGTTCAACGATCTGGTCTATGTCGATATTTCGCTGCTGCAACTCCAGGTCGTGCCCGTGCCCGGCGGCGCCGCGTTGTCCTGGCGGAGCATCAGCAATCGGCCGAATCACATCGAATTCAGTGAAGCCGCGTCCTCTCCGTGGCGAATCCTGGTCACGACCAACGGCAATGGCGGAATGCTGCGTTTCCTTGATGCCGGAGCGCGCGGGCAAACCCGCTTTTACCGCGTCCGAGTGGATTACTGAGGTTCGCGCGCCCTAACCCGCATAAGCGCGCAAATGGACAGCCGTGTTTGGGAATTCGTCCACGACCGGATCATCCGTGGTCACGAGCGGGATGCCCAGGTCCAAGGCCAGAGCGACGAACTCACAATCGTAGGCGGAGCGGTGGGAGCGGCTGATGCAGTCCAGGACCGTTGAAGAACGCACGGTGAACTCGCGACCCCAGAGGAGATTCTCGGCGAGCCGCATCAAGCCTCTCGCTTCATCAATCGGCAGCCTCTGATGCCGAACGTAAATCGACAGAACGTTGCGGAATTCCGATCTCCACAAAATCGGTGCGCACCATTCGTCTTTTCGGGCCGCGGCGCATGCCGCGTCGTGAAGTGGGCCCGGGATCAGGAAGTAACTGATCACGCTGGTGTCCACTACAATCACGGTCGCCCTTGATTCTTGGCTTCGCGGAGGAATTCCTCCGTCAACGGCGGCAAGTTGGTACGCGCATGGATTTTCTTGATGTCGGCCAAAATCGCCTCGACATCCACGGGCGTGGGTTCCACCGCCTTTTCCAGGATGTCGATGACCTCCCAATTGAGACTTCGCTTGTTGGCGTCAGCCCGTGCCTTGAGCTTGCGATGGAGCCGCGCCGGCAGGTCTTTGATGGTTACGTTCATGGCGCCACCAAACTGAAACCAAAATGATGTCCTGTCAAGCAAGCCATCGATCGCAAAATGAAAGAAGTGCTGATCGTTTACCGGGAAGTGAGCCAACTGGTCGAGTCGCCGCCGCCCCCCGGCACGCTGCGGACGGTGACCGTATCGGTGGATGAGAAACCGGGCGTGCAAGCGC
>Ga0194120_10002090_pt1 | contig 34962 bp, 20 predicted proteins | sample TA2MahCa65mmetaG_FD_148642 | JGI IMG/M metagenome (GOLD analysis project Ga0194120, IMG submission 148642) | Freshwater microbial communities from Lake Tanganyika, Tanzania - TA2015019 Mahale Deep Cast 65m | ecosystem: Environmental > Aquatic > Freshwater > Lake | place: Tanzania: Lake... | reverse complement strand
CGCGGTCAGTTCCTCGGAACCGCGAACTTCGAGAATGCCGTTCATCGCTGTCGGGCTGTCGGAGTAGGTCGTCGGAACCGAGCCGACGAAATCGCCGGCGGCGACGGCGGATCGGGCGAGCGGTATCTCCTCTCGGTCGCCATTGAGTCCGCCCGAAACGACCACGCGTGCTGGTTCATCGATGTCATCGGCTTCGATGACCCTCAGAAAGAGCGCGTCCCCGGCGTTGAACCGGCTGACCGGCTTCACGTAGTCGCCCGACACGAGCAGCACCATGCCGTCAGCGCCCGTCATCGTGCTTCCGCCCATGGACAGCGGCACGTCGGTGGCTCCAGATCCGAGCAGACGGTCCGTGTATTCGACGTTGACGCGCTCCCCGCCACCGACCTCCAGCGTTTCGTTGTCGGGAATCGCCGCTGTCGCGTAGGAGGTTCTCAGAATGCCCTCGAACACGATCGAGTCGGGCCCGCTCTCGACGAGCCGAACCGTCGCCGTGTCGCCCGTGGTCTCCGCCGTTGCGGTCGCCTCGGCGTACTCGACCGCCCCGGGGTCTCGGTTCAGATCGCTGTCCTCGACGCGCACGATGAGGGGCGTTCCGGCGCGGAACAGGATGTCGGAACCCATCGACGGCGCGAACTTCCCTCCGGGCGTACGGAGCCGCATGAGCGCCGTCGCCCCGATGGCGACGCGCAGGCGCATCTCGACCGGGACGTGCGTCGCCCCGGATGCCTGAACGCGGTCGTCGTAGAGGACGCGCGCCTCGCGGTCTCCGGTGACTTGGAGCGCATCGTCGGCAACGGGCTCCTCGCCGTACGCGGTGCGCAACTCGCCGTCAAAAACGCCCGGTTCCGATTCCGTCAAGATGACTTTCGCCACGTCCTCGGCGCCTCCGTCACCGGCTCGGGAGCTGACCGTCACGACGGCTTCCCGCGGACCGTCACCGGACGGAATCTCCGATTCCAAGTCCGTATCGACGACTCGAATCCGCACGGTTCTTCCAGCAAAAAGGACGGCGACGGAGTTTCCCTCGGAATCGCGCGCCGCGATGGTTCCGTCCACGCCGGTGATGACCGTCGCAGCCGCCTCGGAAGCTCCAGCCTGGTTCGGGGGCTCGTAGAGCGAGTCTTCGTAACGGATCCGTATCTCGGAGGAACCGATGACGCTCAGCGCAGCCTCATTCGACCCGACTTCCATCGACAAGCGCGTCGGCAACGCCGCCGAGAAGTATTCGCTGTCGGTCGCCTTCGCCGAAGCGTCGTAGAGGGCGTTGGCGTCGCGCTCGGTGAGCAGGACACGACGTTGCGCAGCCGGGGAGTCCGTTTCGAGCAGAACCGCGACGGAATCCGCAACGGACGGGCTCCGGTTCGCGTCTGGGTCGCGGACGACGAGCCACAGGATATCGCCGGCGTACATGCGCTCGACGCCCGCCCGAACCGCCGAGGGATCGCCGGAAGACGGGTTCGCGACGTCGATCCGCACGTCGCTTCGAACGGGACCGACCAGGCGAACGGGCCCCCAGCGGCTCGGGGCATCGTCTGGACTCGACGCGACCCAATGGGATCGTCTGCCGTCTCGTGTTGTCAGGATGTAGTTCATCCCGAACTGCGCGCCGGATTGGGGTCTCCAGGCGTCGAGCAGTCCGGCTCGCGGCAGCTTCGCTTCGAGCACGTAGCGGTCGCCTGACCGCGCGCCACGGTGCTCAACGGGTGGGATGCCTGCCGGTCCTGCCTCCTCGTCGGAGAAGTGACGCACGTAGCGCAGGACCTCGTTTCCGCTGCCGAACCTGAAGAATCGGAGATGGACGTCGCCGCGTCGGTAGGTCGTCGGGGAGCGCGTGTTCGCCGAGTCGATGAAGACGTCCAGCGTGTCCATCAGCGCCGCGCCGGAAGGCAGCGACCGCCGAGGTACGCTCATTGCCAGATACAGCGCGTCGTCGTCCCATTGGAGCCACGCCGTCGCGTCGGAGATACCGCCCGTGGCAGTCAGCGCCGCGACATCCGCCCAGTCGTCGAGCTCCCCATCGATCGCGATGGGCCCGCTCGCCCGGATCGCCCTGCCGGAGGCGCGCGACTGCGAAGGCGAGTCGCCGACCCCGGACGGACGAGCCTCGAACAGCGTCACCTCGGAGACGACGGCGTTGGGTCCCGCCAGTCGGTTCATCTGGACAGCGACTTCACCATCGGCGTATGCCGCCGCCGGCAGGTGAAATGCCATCGCCTTCGGCTCGCCGGAGGGGATCGTCACTTCGTCGGCGTGCAGCAGGAAACCATCGGCGATCAGGTTCTGAGATCGCCCACCGCCCTTGTTCTGTAGGTACGTGACCTGGATCCAGTAGAGCCGGTCTGCGGACAGATCGGAGTAGTGGAACCGCAATCCGTCGTAGTGGTAGGCGAAGGTGGTCAACGCGTCCGGCACTTCCCTGTCGATATCGTCTCCGGTGCGCCAGCCGAAGCGATCCGGCGTCGTGACCTCTCCGCCTCGGTCGAACACGTAGCCCGTCGTCAGGTTCGGCGACCTTCTCAGGTCCACGCCGCAGTTGTCGTACGCAACGGCGACGGGCGTGTAGTCCGCCATCGACTCGGCGGCAGTGTTCCGAAGCCGGTAGGCATCCGTGAAGACCTCGACCTCCCTCAGTTCCGCGTAGCGACCGTACCACGCTCCCTCCGGGATGAGGACGCGCATGAACCGAGTCTGGAGAGGCTCCGGGAGACGGTGGACATAGCTGCGCGTCTCGTCAGCCAGCGCCCCGGACGTGTGGATCGGCTCAAAGGATCGTCCGTCGTCGCTGAACTCGACCCGGTACGACTTGGGACAGTTTCCGGGTCCGACAACCGTGACGCGAGTGCCATACACGCGCTGGCGTGCGCCGAGGTCCAGCAGGACCCAGGCATCGGACTTCGGGGTGCGGAGCTGCGTCTCGGTGGTTCGTTTGCCGTCCTTCTCCGTCGTGACCTTGACGCGCTCCGCGCCGCTCCATACCTGACCGCCGGCGATCCTGCCATCGATCAGGTAGGGGGCATCCTGTTCGTTGTGCGAGGTCGTGACCGATCGGATGGGATTCCAGTCGCGACGATACAAGGGCCCAGCGCGGATGCCCTTGACCGCCGGCTTGCCGCTGAACCAGTCGGTGACGGCGACCTGCACCCACCGAGCTTCGTGAGCGTTGGCGAAGGTCTGGATCGTGTAGGGGTAGAATCGCGAGGCGCTCCGCCAAGCGAACGCCCTGCGGTAGGTTCCCGCTCGAGTCGGGCTGACGAGGACCTCGTAGTACTTGGGACCGTTGTCGGTCGCATTGTCGAACGTGATATCCACCCGATCGATCTCGTAGACGAAGCCGAGATCGACCGTCGCGACGACGGGATCGGCACGCTGGACGACCGGGAACCGAGGCGGTTCGCCGTCGATTTTCCGCGCGGTCGTGACCCAGACACCTTCCGGCTCGGACGCGGGCAGTTCGGGGCGCGGGTAGAACAGGAACCCCAGCAGACCGATGCCGGCTACGAGAACTGCCAACCGCGCGTCCATCGGGCTTCCGGTTCCTTCGTCAGAGGACGAACAGTCCGACCGAGATGTTCGTCTCTCTCTGATTGCCGCCGACGGGCTGCAGGAACGCCTGGTTCACGAAATCCACGGTCGTGATCAGCCCGATGTCCTGTCCGAACGCCTTGCCCTGGAGCACGAGCTCCAGGAACCCCACCCGCCGGTTGTAGTCGTTGCGCGACACGACCAGGTCGCGCCACGTGAGGTACTGAACGCCGCCTGAAAGCTGGAGCTCCTGCGCGACCTGATGCGTCAGCGTCAGCATGTACGCATTTCGGATCGCGCTCGTCTCCATCGCGGGGTCTGCCGGCGACGCGAAGCCCAGCGTCCGGTCGTTGCGGAACGCCGGTGAAAGCACCATGTCGTCGCGCATTTGCCATTGGTAGCGCACCTGGTTGATGAGCTGCGCGTCCGTGACATGAGTGCGCGACGCGAAGAGCGTATTGAACTCGTACTTGAACTTGGACCGGATCGTGAGCTTCGGAACGTTGTCGTAGTCCGCGATGAACGTGACGATGTTACCGAGATAGTCGCCTAGTGCCAACTCGTCGCGGACCAGCTTGCCTCGGAAGATGACGTCGTCGGGGATTTCGTCGCGGGAACGGCGCACCGTGTATCGGGCTTTGACGAATCCGAAGTCCGGGATGCGCGTCGGCTCGTAGGCGAGAATCTGATATGCCCCGACGGCGTAGGTTCCGCTCGACGTCATCGATTTCTCGTAATAGCCGGGGATGAGGGCGAGACCCTTGGCGATGGGCAGATCGACGATGGCGTATGTGTGGAACCCCCGGCTGCCCTCGTCGTAGTCGAGCCTGTAGTTGGGCTTCGTGTTGTCTTCGAGGTTGTCCGGCACGCCGTTATTGTTGAAGTCCATCGACTCGCGGCTCAGCCCGAGCAGAAACTTCGGCGGGTCCGCCTCGAACAGCAGGAAGTCGTCGTCCCAGTCCTTCACGCCGTCGCGATCGCGGTCGTCCTGGTCGCTGCCGGCGAAGGGCACCGAGGGCTCGCGAGCGTCGAGGTAGGGGTCCTCGTTGTCGTTGTCGTCGATGAACGACGAGGCGTTGTAGAACGGATCGATGGTCGTGTATTCGCCCGACCAGAACAGGGGTCCGAACCGGCGGTTCACCTCGACGTACCACGCGTCCGCGACCGTGCGTCGGCGCTCGGCGTCGAACAGAGGGTATTGAAGCGTCTGGCTGTACCACGACCGCTCGCTCTCGATGGCGAAGCCCCCCAGTGTGGTCTGGATATCCACGCCGAAGGTCGTCTCGTCGGTCAGTTCGCCGTAATGGAACGAACGGACGCGCCGGTTCGCGCCGTCCTGCACGTTCCCGTCGGCGTCGAGCTTGCGCTCCCAGGTCGCCCCGTCGCGAGAGAGCTCGACCACGTAGTCGTTTGCGATGTCGATACGGAACTCGACGGATCGGATGTCCTGCGGACTGAACAGCGGGAACCGGTAGACGAACGCGGCGTCTCCGTTCGCCTCGCGAGCGTCTCCTGCCAGCGAGCGACGGCTCTGCGACCCGGGTTCCAAGATGCCAGGGAGCTCTCTGCCGCCCTTGACGTCGTAACGCACGTCGCCGTCGATCACGACCTGCACGCGATGGACTCGGGCTCCGCCGCCGTCGTCCGGTGAGCCATCGCGGAAGCGCAGGCGGAGCTCCGACGGCGGCGACGCTGTCACGACTCCTCGGAAGGGGTTCGTGGCGCGCGCCAAGTCGTAGCTCGTGAAGAACCGATTCACGTAGCTGATTCCGATCCGTGGCAGGGGCAGGTTCACCTCCGCCAGGTCCGCCACGCGGATCGGACGCGCCCCCAGGTTCGTCTCGGCGCGCAGTCCAGCCATGAACCAGTCGGCGCGGCTCTCGATATCCTTGCCCTCGATGGGGCGCCCGGCGCTGTCGAACGTCGGATTGGTGAGCCGCGAAAGGAACACGGATGCCGACCCTCGCGCGCGCGGCACGGTGACTGTCCACCGCACGGCGTCGAACAGCTCTTTGCTCAGCGTGAAGGCGGAATGCTTCGCCGGGAAGTTCCCGACGGTCAGTTGGTGACGCACCGTCGGACGCTGGATGTCGAACACGAAGTAGTTCCGGTTCCCCGTCTTTTCGCGGAAGAGCTTGTTCCGCGACAGCGTCGAGCTCCCCTCCAGCAGACCGTACCGAGCGTCGATCCCATAGATGGGCGTGCCCTTGCCGAAGAACAGAGGGTTTCCAAGGGGGTCGGCGAGTTGGGCGGACACCATGGAGCCCATCGCAGCGAACAGGGCGCAGACGACGATTCGGATGTACCACTGAGAGCCGACATATGGAGCCGTCGTGTCGTGCATGCGGCTTCCTAGAAGTCGTACGTCGCGCTGACGCGATGCGAGCCGAGCGTGCTCTGCACGGTTCCGATGGGGAGCCACAGGGCGTAATCGAGACGAGTCGACGGGGCGACACGATACCCGACGCCCAGCGTCAGGTTCGTGCCCAGCCCTAAGCCCTCCAGCCGGAATCCGCCGCGTAGCGCCAGGCGCTGTTGGTCGGCAAGCCATTCGAGACCCGTACGGACATCGACATCCTGGAGCTCCAGGACGATGTCGAACGTCCACAGGAACCGCGCGCCGCGCGCGCCGATGCCAAAGGTCGTCTGTACAGGCTGGAGCTCGTCGGTTTCCGACCGATCCGAGACGATGTTCGGCTGGTTGATGTGATGCAGCGCCAAACCGATGGAGACGCCCGGCGCCAACGCGAAGAGCGCGCCCGCAGACAGGCTGAAACGCGGATCGCCGCTCAAGTCTTCCAAAACGGCGCCCGAGGAGGTCAGCGTCGGGGCGGCATCCCAGAACAAGACATCGCCCTGCACGCCGACCGAGAGGACGCGTCCACTCGGACGCTCGCTGACACGCCGCGCCACGCCGACGCCGACGCGGTCCTCCGAGTAGAGCCTGCCCGCTTGAGTCCTCCGCCATGCGAGACCAGCCCCACCCAGCTTCGGCGATGACATGGCGTAGGCGATGTGGTTCTGCCCGATCCCTGTATCATCGCTCAGACCGACATGGAGCCCGGCATAGCTGGCTCCGACCTGCCGTCGCGAGGTTTCCGCCCCGAGCTCGGCGAGACCCGCAGGATTCTGAGCCATGCTGTCCGTGTCCGCCACGACCGCGACGCTCGCCCCGCCCATGCCGAGGTAGCGAGCGCCTGCGAAGGCATCCTGAAACGCGGCGAGGGAAGGACGAGCCGCGAAACCCATCCATCCCATCATGCTAGTCCAGATGAGCACGCGCGCCGTCCTCGTCCAGACGGCACGTCCCAAGAGGCGGGTTGATCGGTCACGCATCGGGCGGCGCGTTGTTGCTGGCATCGCCGATCCGTACGAGCCGGAGTCGCAGGCTGTTCATCACGACGCTCACCGACGACAGCGCCATCGCCAGCGCGGCGGCGATCGGATGCAGCTCGCGGAGCATCAGGGGCATCTGAGGGAGCGACGCCAGGGCTCCAGCGGCGATGGGCACGAGCGTCACGTTGTACGCGAACGCCCAGAAGAGGTTCTGCTTGATGATACGCATCGTCGCGCGGGACAAGGCGATGGCATTCGGAACGCCGTGGAGGTCGCCGCTCATCAGCGTCACGCCCGCCGTCTCCATGGCGACGTCGGTGCCCGTCCCGATGGCAACGCCCACGTCCGCGCGGGCGAGCGCCGGAGCGTCGTTGATTCCGTCGCCCACCATCGCCGTCGCCGCGCCGCCGCTCTGGAGCTTCTCCACCTCTCGCCCCTTATCTTCGGGGAGAACCTCCGCGAGGACAACGTCCACGCCGACCTCGCTCGCGATGGCGTCGGCAGTCGCGCGGTTGTCGCCCGTCATCATGACGGATCGGACGCCTTGATCGCGGAGCCGGCGGATCGCGGATCGCGATGTCGCCTTGACCGTGTCGGCGATCCCGATGACGCCGATTGCCCTGCCGTCGCGCGCCACCCAGACGACCGTGCGCGCGTGCCGTTCGAGTGCGCGCGCGTCGTCAGCGAGCCCGCTCGTCTCGATGCCCTCGGACGCCATCAGGCGATGATTCCCGATGGTGATCGCATCACCTCCGACCGTCGCGCGGACTCCGTGACCTGAGATGGCTTCCAGCGAATCGACGGACAGGTCGGTGGAACCGAGCTCGTCTGCCGCTCGAACGATCGCCTGGGCAAGAGGATGCTCGCTGCCGCGCTCGGCGGCTCCGGCGAGGCGCAGTAAGTCGTCTCGGCCCTGCCCATCCGCCGGGATGACATCGGTGACGACGGGCTCTCCCTGAGTGATCGTGCCGGTCTTGTCGAGCACGACGGTGCGGATGGCGTGGAGCTTCTCCAACGCCTCGCTCGACTTGAAGAGGATGCCGTGCTCGGCTCCCTTGCCGGTTCCCACCATGATCGCGGTCGGGGTCGCCAGTCCCAACGCGCAGGGACAGGCGATGACCAGCACGGCGACCATTCTGACGAAGGCGTGCGTCGCGCTCGACCCCGGAACGAGCGTCCAGACGACGAACGTGACAGCCGCCGCGACGATGATCGCGGGAACGAAGATCGCGGAGACCTGATCCGCGAGGCGTTGGATCGGCGCACGACTCGCCTGCGCCTCTTGGACGAGCCGGATGATCCGCGCCAGCGCCGTCTCGCTGCCGATCCGCGTCGCTCGGACACGGAGCAGACCGTTCTTGTTGAGCGTGCCGCCGGTGGCTGGATCGCCTGGCGACTTGGCGACGGGCATGCTCTCGCCGGTCAGCATCGACTCGTCGACGGCAGACTCGCCTTGGACGATTTCGCCATCCACCGCGATCGTCTCGCCGGGCCGAACGACGACGACATCGCCGACGACGATCCGCTCGATGGGCAGGTCGATCTCCGTGCCGTCGCGGACGACGCGCGCCGTCTTGGAGCGGAGCCCCATCAGCCGCCGGATCGCCGCTCCCGCCTTGCCCTTGGCGCGCACTTCGAGGAGCTTGCCCAGCTTGATCAGCGTGATGATGACGGCAGCCGTCTCGAAGTAGACGTGGCCCTCGGCTCCCGCCAACACGATCTGCGCCGTGACGGCGACGCTATACAAGTACGCGGCGGACGACCCCATCGCGACGAGGACATCCATGTTCGCGGATCGGTTCCGCAGCGACTTGAATCCGCCCACGTAGTAATCGAGCCCGGTGTAGAACTGGACGGGCGTGGCGAACGCCCACATCGCCAGCGCTGCCCACGGCGCGTGCGACCAATGCCCCAAGAGGCCGAAGTCGCGCAACATGCTGAAGGCGAAAAGGGGCCCGGCGAACACCAGACCGACCGTGAACTTGCGGGACTGGTCTCGTATCTCGGCTTCGCGCGCTTCGGCTTCGGCGTCCTCGGCTGTGTCTGCCGGTTCGACGACGTGATAGCCGATCCGCTCCACGGCGGCGGCGATGGCGGCATGGTCCGTCAGCGAGTCGTCGTACGTGACCGTTGCGCTCTCGCTGGCGAAGCTGACGTTTGCCTCCAAGACGCCGTCCACACGTCGGGTCAGCGTGCGCTGGATCGTGTTGGCGCAGTTGGCGCACGTCATGCCGACGATGGGCAGGTTCTCGGTGATCGTTGCCATGCGGGGCCCTCCGTCACCGGTCTTGCGCCTATCGCGTTGCGTCGACCGGATAGCCGATGTCGTCCATCGCCGCCTTGAGCGCTTCGAGCGTCGCAGGAGCTGCGAACTCGACGGTGACCTCCTGCTTGTCCGGGTCGCCGGCAACGGACTGGACGCCTTCCATCTCGGACAGCTCGGCGCGGATGCTTCTCACACAGCCGTCGCAGGAGATCTCGTCGGAGTGCAGGATCGCTCGTGCCATGGGTTGACCTCCTGGTCAGGTAAACTCAGCGTTCCGGTTCATCGATGCGCAGCCCAAATGCGTCGAGTAGGCGTGTGTCGTCCTCTTCGTCGGGAACCGCCTCGTTGTCGAGGTCAGGTTCTGCGTCGCCTCGTTCCTCCACTGGAGGGGCGGCTTCCTGGGCACGTTCGCGTGTGGGCGTCGGTTCGCGGTCGAGCTCTCGCTGCGGTCGCTCAGACGGCCGCCGCTCGCTTCCCACGCGGCGCGCCAGCAGGGCAGACTGCATCGCCAAAACGCCAAAACCCATGGCGACGAGCCATGTCGGCGCGGGCGCTCGGCCTGCTGGAAGCCACAGGGAGACCAAGCCGACAGCGAGGACGATCAGGCTCGGGACGAAGTCGCGCACGAGCGGGCTCCGATCACGCGACAGTGTAGCCGATGCCTGGCACGGTCGCACGCCAACGTGACGCAGTCGCGGAATCGTTGTATCCTGCGTCGCACCGCAAGCGGTTCCACGCGCAAGTGAGCGCGTCGGCGCGTGACGCGCAGCCCGTAGGATGCCCATGCCGAACCTCAAGCTCTGCATGATCTCCGGCTCGTTCGAGTACGACGCGCAACAATCGCTCCAGCTCTTCGCAGAGCACATCGACGGCCGGTTCCCCATCGATACGAACGTCATCGTCTACGCCAACGAGGACGACGACCGCGACCTCTCCCCCATCGACGACTGCGACGTGCTCCTCGTCTTTACGAGGCGGCTGAACACGGCAGGTGCCCAGCTCGACCGGTTCATCGCCTACTGCGACGCCGGACGGCCCATCGTCGGCGTGCGTACGGCGAGCCATGCGTTCCAGAACTGGCTCGTCTTCGACAGACAGGTGCTGGGAGGCAACTATCAGGGCCACTACGGCACGGGTTCCGTCTGCCGCGTCGAACGCGCAGCAGATCACCCGATCCTCGAAGGCGTGTCGGCGTTCGACAGCCACGGGAGCCTCTACAAGAACACGCCGCTGGCTCCCGGCACGGTGCTACTGCTCAACGGCTCGACGCCGGAGCACGTGGAGCCGGTCGCCTGGACGCGCTTCCACAACGGCGGACGCGTCTTCTACACGTCGCTGGGTCACCAGAAGGACTTCAGCGACGCGCCGGACTTCCTCCGATTGCTGGCGAACGGCGTCCTCTGGGCGGGCGGAAGGATATAGGCGCATGCGCCATCTGGCGTTCCTCTGGCTGTTCTTGGCGCTTGTCGTGAGAGCCGACGACCCGGAGCTCGTCGTCGGGCAACGCGAGGACGGGTCCCACGTCGTCGCGACGAGCCAGATCATCCGTCCGGCTGGGAGGTCCGTCGAGTTCGGCGGCAGACCCGTTGACCTCGTCGTGGATCGGCGGGGCTCCAAAGTGTGGGCCAAGGACAACCGGGGACTCGTCCAGATCGACCTGCACGACTGGAGCGTTTGGCAGGAGCTCGCGTTCGAGTCCGGCGGCGGGTCGATGCACGGCATCGCCGTGAGCCGCGACGGAAGCCGCGTTTTCCTGACGACGGCGCAGGACATGCTCTACGAAGCCGTGCCCTTCGATGGCGGCGACATGCAGTGGGCGCGGAAGATCCGTTTGCCGGGCTCCGACGGTGGGAGCTCCCATCCGTGCGGCATTGCGCTGTCGTCAGACGAGCAGACCGCGTACATCTGCCTGTCCCGGAACAACTCGCTGGGCGTCGTCGATCTCTCCTCTGGATCGCTCGTCCGCGAGATACCCGTCGGGATCGCGCCGTTCGATGTCGTCCTGTCGCCGGACGGCTCGACGGCGTACGTCTCCAACTGGGGCGGACGCAGACCTGCCGAAGGCGAGAGAACGGCTCCCTCGGCTGGTTCCCCGACGCTCGTCGATGAGCGCGGCGTCGCGTCCAGCGGCACGCTCTCTGTCATCGACCTAGCCAGCGGCGCAGAGATCGCTCAGATCGCGACAGGCTTGCATCCCTCGGACATCGTCTTGTCACCGGATGGCTCCCGGCTCTACGTCGCCAACGCCAACTCGGACACGGTGAGCGTCATCGACACGGCCGCGCGGACGGTGGTCGAGACCATCTCGATACGGCCCGACCCCTCGCTGCCGTTCGGCAGCGCGACGAACGCGCTCGCTTTGAGCGCCGACGGAACCGTTCTCTACACCGCGAACGCCGGGAACAACGCCGTCGCCGTCATCGAGCTCGGAAGCCCCAGCGCCGTGCGGGGCTTCATCCCAACCGCGTGGTATCCCGGCGCGGTCGCCATCGACGGCGACGAGCTCTTCATCGCCAACGTGAAGGGGCTTGGTTCCCGGAGCCGCAAGCAGGAGGGCTCGGGCTGGAGCGTCTACTGGCACTTAGGGACCGTGAGTCGCGTGTCATTGCCCTCTACTGACGAACTCGCGACGTACACCGCACAGGTCAAGGCAGACTCGCGCGTTCCGCAGATACTACGCGCGTGGGAGCGCAGCAACTCCGAGGTTCCGCCGGTTCCCGTGCCGGAGCGCGTCGGCGAGCCGTCCGTCTTTGAGCACGTCATCTACGTCATCAAGGAGAACCGGACGTACGACCAGGTGTTCGGTGACTTGCCTCAGGGAAACGGCGACCCGTCGCTCTGCATCTTCGGCAGGGAGGTCACCCCGAACCACCACGCCCTCGCCGAGGAGTTCGTCCTGCTGGACAACTTCTACTGCAACGGCGTCAACTCCGCCGACGGGCACTCGTGGGCAACGGAAGGTAACGTGACCGATCACCTGGAGAAGTCGTTCGGCGGCTTCACGCGCAGCTACACGTTCGGCGACGATCCACTCACCTACTCGTCCACCGGGTTCATCTGGGACAGCGTGCTGATGCACGGTCTGTCGTTCCGCAACTACGGCGAGATGGACTACTCCGAGCCTGTGCCAAGAGACGCCAGCTTCGCCGATATCTACGCCGACTACGTGAGCGGCAAGGGCGCGATCCGGTTCGACCAGAACATCGGGATCGACCGGCTGCGCAAGTACAGCAGCCGCGACTACCCCGGCTGGAACATGAGAATCCCCGACGTGCTACGCGCCGACGTGTTCCTGAGGGAACTGAAGGGGTTCGAGGCATCCGGCGACCTCCCGTCGATGACCATCGTCTACCTCCCAAGCGATCACACGACAGGGACGTCTCCCGGAGCGCCAACGCCACGCGCCCAGGTCGCGGACAATGATCTCGCGCTGGGACGGATCGTGGAGGGGGTATCGAAGAGCCGGTTCTGGGCAACGACCTGCATCTTCGTCGTCGAGGACGATCCGCAGGCGGGGTTCGACCATGTCGATGGGCACCGATCCATCGGTCTCGTGGTCAGTCCCTACACGCGGCGGGGAGCCGTCGTCAGCGAGTTCTACAACCAGACATCGGTTCTCCACACGATGGCGCGCATTCTCGGCATCCCGCCGCTGAACCAGATGGACGCGCTGTCGCCGGTGATGTCGGCGTGCTTCACGTCGGAGCCCGATCTCGCCCCGTACCGCGTGCGTCCGAACACGGTTCCGTTGGATGAGATGAATCCAGCGACCGGGTCGTTGCGAGGTCCTGCCAAGTATTGGGCGGAACGCAGCTTGCAGGAACGCTTCGACGAGTTCGACCGCGCCGACGAGAACACGCTGAACCGCATCCTGTGGCATTCCGTCAAGGGAGACGAACCGTATCCGGCGCACTTTGCCGGAGCCCATGGGACGGGTCTGAAGGCGCTCGGTCTGGCGCTGGACGGCAGCGACGACGATGACTAGGTTGACCAATCGCTAGGGGCGACCCGTCGGGTCGCCCGTGCGGTCGAACAGGGCGACGAACAGACGTGGAGGAGACTGACATGCTCAAGGCAGCATTCATCGGAGCCGGAGGACGATCTCAGGGAGCGCACTACCCGAACGTGCACCGCCTGCCGGATGTGAAGGTCGAGGCGGTCTGCGAGCTCGATGAAGCGCGCATGAAGAGTGTCGTCGAGCGCTACGGCATTCCGCGCCAGTTCACGGATCACCGGAAGCTGCTCGACGAGGTCGAGCTCGACATCGTCTACTGCGTCATGAACGAGCGGTGGCTCATCCAGCCAGCGCTCGATTGCCTGAACGCCGGCAAGCACATCTTCATCGAGAAGCCCCCGGGGAAGACGAGCGACGAGACCTGGGCGATGAAGGAAGCGGCCGAGGCGAACGGCGTCTACTGCATGGTCGGCTACCAGCGCCGCTATTCGGCGGTCACGCGCGAGGCGATGCGTCTGGTCGCAGAACGCGGACCCGCGACGCTCGCCGTCGGGGAGTTCCACAAGCTCATCAGCCGTAGCGACGGCGAGACGACGACCCTCTGGAACGACGTCTGCCACGTCGTCGATCTCGTCCGCTACATGGCGCAGAGCGAGGTCACCGAAGTGACGGCGTATCAGGACTGCCATAACGCCGACTGGCGGAACTGCTACACGGGCATGATCCGGTTCGCCAACAACTGCACGGGGATCGTTCTGGGGAACCGATCTTCGGGCGGGCGCGTGTTGCGGTCGGAGCTCCACGGCTACGGCGTCGGGTGCTACATGCGCATTCCCGAGCAGATCGAGATATTGGCGGATAACCAGCCGCCGCGCGTCGTGTCGGGCGCGACCTTGGGCGGCGGAGAACCGAACGACGGCGACCGCTACGAGGGCGTCCTGACCATGCACGAGCATTTCGTCGAGTGCGTCCGCGAGGGCAAGACTCCCATCAGCGACATCCGCGACGTCGTCCATACGTCCGATCTCGTCGACCGTCTCGAGGGCATCGGGCCGAAGCGCTGATCCTCGTTCCATCGGCGGAGGAAGCCAAGATGGATCGTCCTGTCGTCGCCATCGTCGGCACGCTCGACACGAAGGGCCCCGAGCTCCAGTTCCTGAAGGAGCGCGCCGAGGCTCTGGGCGTCGCGACCTGCGTCATCAACGTCGGGATCGTCGGCGACCCACTGTTCGAACCTGCTGTCAGCGCCGGAACCGTCGCTGAGGCTGCGGGCACGTCGCTCTCCGCGCTACGCGCCGAGGCGGATCGCGGCAAGAGCGTCACGGCGATGGCGGCTGGCGTCGCGGTCGTCGCGGAACGTCTCCACGCGGAGGGCGCGATTCATGGGGTCGTGTCGCTCGGCGGTTCCGCCGGAACGACCATCGGCACGTCCGCGATGCGCGCGCTGCCGGTCGGCGTCCCGAAGCTGATGGTCTCCACCATCGCGTCGGGGAACATGGGACCCTACATCGGCTCCAAGGACGTCGCCGTGATGTACTCCGTCGTGGACATCTCCGGCGTCAACAGCGTTTCGCGGCGAGTCTTCGAGAACGCGGCGGCGGCGATTGCCGGGATGGTGCAGACACCCCGAACCGAGAGCGCCGGCGACCGCCCGCTACTGGCGGCGACGATGTTCGGCGTGACGACGCCCTGTGTCACGAAGGCTCGCGCCGTGCTCGAAGCGGCGGGCTACGAAGTGCTCGTGTTCCACGCGACGGGAACCGGCGGTAGAGCGATGGAGGACCTGATCCGGGGCGGCTTCATCCGTGGCGTGCTCGACATCACGACGACGGAGCTCGCCGACGAGTTGGTCGGCGGGTCGCTCTCCGCTGGTCCTGAGCGACTCGAAGTCGCGGGGAAGCTAGGCATCCCGCAGGTGGTCGCGCCCGGGGCGCTCGACATGGTGAACTTCGGCAGCCCGGACACGGTTCCCAGTCGGTTCGCGGGACGCCGGTTCTACCAGCACAACCCGAACGTGACGCTGATGCGAACGACCGCCGAAGAGAACGCCGCCCTGGGCGACCTGATCGGCAGGAAGCTGAACACAGCGACAGGCTGCGTGACGTATCTCCATCCGGCGCGGGGCGTCTCCGCCATCGATGCCGAAGGCAAACCGTTCCACGACGCCGACGCGGACGCGGCTTTGCTGGCTCATCTGCGGACAGCAGCCGGATCCCGCGTCCGAGTTATCGAAATGGACGCCCACATCAACGACGATGCGTTCGCAGAGGCGGCGGCGAACGCCCTCATCGAGGCACTGCGCGACGGCAGCGGCGTCAACGCCTGACTTTGCGCGGGCGTTCTTGAGGCAGATTCGCGCATCTCCGCCGCGCTGAATCGACAAGGAATCGAAGGGCGATATGCAGCGCGTTCGACGCTTGATCCGAGAGCTCCGACGCAAGGGATTACACGCATCCGGGCTGGTGATCCCGTTGCTCTACTACCTCGGTCTCAAGCTCCGAATCCCGGGAACGGACGCGCACTGGGTCTCGCGTCCCGTTGCGGCAGCCATCCTCGGCGCGATGACGGTCGTCTACTTCGCGCTCGAATGGGTACGGCTGGCTGATCCGAAGCTGAATCGCCTCTTCGCGCAGACGTTCGGTTGGATGCTCCGCGCCGACGAGTTCCGTGGCGTGACCGGCGCAGGCTACTACTTGCTCGGATCGTTTCTCGCGGTTGCGTTGTTCAGTCCGTCAATCGCCATCGCCGCGATGCTGTTCCTCATCTTCGGGGACTTCGCTGCGGCGCTTGTCGGGACCGCGATTGGCAAGATTCGCCTCTTCGCTCGGAAGAGCCTTGAGGGCAGCTTGGCGTGCTTCATCGCCTGCTTCGGGCTGGGACTGCTGCTGTTCTGGCAGGTGAAGCCCGATTGGAGCATCGGCGTCCGGTTGGCGCTGTCGGGAGCCATCGCCGCGACGCTCGCAGAGCTGCTGCCCCTGCGGATCAACGACAATCTGACGATACCGCTGTTTTCCGGACTCGCCATCCTGTGGGCAGCGCAGACGCTAGGGATCGTGAACGTGCCGCTGCCCTAGGTCGCGTCCTGTGTCCGCCAGACCGGGACTGATCCCAGAATAGGACTAGGAACGCTATGGAAGCCAATACGCACCGTATGCATACGGGCTGGCGTCAAGGCGTCGTGTCGGGATGGATCGCGCTGGGTCTGACGATCCTCATCGGCTTCGTGGGAACCGGGTGCTTCGTCGATGTCACCGACGAGGGAGACGACGAAGCCCCTGCCGCTCCGCGAGGCGTCTACTCCGTCAGCGGCGACAACGAGGTCATCATCCGCTGGTACGCCAACGGCGAAAAGGACCTCGACGGCTACGAAGTCTGGCGCAGCCGCGATGCCCGTGAGGACTATCGCCGGATCGCCACGGTCGATTCCCATGTCACGGAGTATGTCGATCGCGACGTTCGGAACGGCACGACGTACTTCTACGCCGTCCTCGCGTTCGACCGGAGCGGGCACTCGAGCGCGTTCAGCCCGGAGACGGTCGAGGACACGCCGAGACCGGAGGGCTTCAGCGTGACGCTCTCGAACTTCAGGCTGAATCCGTCACGATCCGGGTTCTCCTTCAGCCGCGCCAACAGCGGGGCGACCCATTGGGACCGCAACGGCGATGACCTCCTGGACCGCGATCTCGACGTCTTCTTCGGCTTCGACACCGAGGTCAACATCGCCTACCTCTACTCCGATCACGACGACCTGTTCATGCAAGACCTCGGGTATCGCGAGGACATGACCGACGTCGACGTCGCGCCCGTGCGCGGCTATACGACGATTGCCACCGAGATGCTCGAAGGACATGCCTACGCGTTCTACACGCCTGACGGACACTACGCCAAGATCCGCGTGCGCCGCGTCTCGGAAGAGGCTTTGACGTTCGATTGGGCATACCAGCTCCAGCGAGACAACACGGACTTGGCTCCTGGTATCGCGCCGGCATCGGTCACTCGCGGTCGTCCGGCGAAGCGCTAACCGCAAGGAGCGAGCGCCGTCGATCATCGGCGGCGCTCCACACCCCGCTGGGTTCAGACATGCGTCGCACCATTGCCAACAGATACCTCACGATCCTCTGCACTTGGCTCGCTCTCTCGGCGCTCGGAGCAGATGCGCATCCCCTCGACGCCGCTCCGTTCTTAGAGCCGATGCCGGTGCGAGCGGGAGAGAGCCTGGTCTACGACGTGAAGCTCGGCAGGCTCTCCGCTGGCACACAGAGCCTCGACGTGACAGCCCAGCCGAGCGTCGGGGGCGAGCGCGTGCTGCGCCTCGTCTCGGATGCGGCTCCTTCGCCGCTCCTCGACAAGGTCTACCACTTCAAGGATCGGAAGGTCAGCTACATTTCGGCGGCAACGATGCTGCCGACGCGATACGAGAAGCTGATCGAGGACCGCTCCTATCGCGGCGACTTCTCCGTCGCTTTCGACCGCGATCTCAACACAGCGACCGTCTGGCGAGATGGGAAGCGGGAACAACGCGACCGCAAGATGCCGCAAGGCGTGCTCGATGAGCTCTCGATGGTCTACTACCTGCGCACGAAGGACCTTGTACCCGGCGTGCGGTACGAGTACACGTTCTTCACCGGAACCCGTCTCTTCGACGTCGCCGTCGACGTGCTCCGCTACGAGTACTACACCGCTCCTGCGCCGCTGGGTCGCGTCAAGACCCTCCGCCTCCAGGCATCCGACGGCTTCTCCGTGTGGATCACGGCGGACGAGCGGCGAATCCCGGTTCGCATCGAAGCGCCCATCCGCGTGTTCGGCAAGCTCGTTGCCACGCTGCGCGGGTGGTCCGGCATTCCTGGGATCAGCTCGCGCATTCGCCCATAGCTCGCATGAGTCGATGAGGAGGTCACTGTCCGTGCGCGTTGTCGACACCCATGCCCACATCTACTCGACCGATACGGCGAAGTACCCGCGCCGGGAGAAGCCCCTGGTTCCCCCAGAAGGAACCGGGACCGTGGAGCACATGATCCGCGAAACCCGTGCGAACGGCGTTTCAAATGTCGTCCTGATCCAGACGTTGACGCACTACCATTTCGACAACCGTGCGACGTGCGACATCGCCACCGACCAGCGTGGATGGACGACCGCCGTCGTGACGCTCGATCCGCTGGACGCATCGAGCCCGTCGAAGCTCGCCGAGCTCGTCGCCAAGCGCAACGTCCGCGGTCTCCGCACCTATCCGACGGAGGACAATCATCGGATTTTCGACCATCCCGGACATCGGGCCCTCTGGCAAGCGGCGGACGAGCTCGGGCTCACGATCTGCGTCCTGATCGGCATGGAACACACCGACCAGCTCGCAGGGCATCTCCTGCGCCATCCCAACGTGCCCGTCGTGCTGGATCACTGCATGGACCTGCACGCCGGCGATACCGACAAGCTGGCGCGGGTGCTCGAACTGGCGGCGCTGCCGAACCTGCACGCGAAGGTGACCTTCGCCGTTACGGGATCCAAAGAAGCCTACCCATGCGCCGACACGCACGATCTGGTCCATGCCGTCATCGAAGGCTACGGTCCTCGCCGTTGTATGTGGGGCAGCGACTTTCCCTGCGAACTGTGGTGTCCGAAAGTCACCTACGCTCAGCATCTCGCCATCTTCCGGGAAGAGATGCGCTTGGAGCCGGCGACGCTGTCGCATGTGCTCGGGGAGACCGCCGACCGCCTCTGGTTCGCGTCCCGATAACGTTTTCGGGTGTCGGCAGGAAGCACTTGCGCTTGCCTGAGCACCGATTGCGGGTACAATCGTGACGGCATGAACTCGCTGACGGATCTGCTCCGGACAACCGATGCGTACCGGTCGTTCACGTCTCTCTTGCGGGAGTCGTGTGCCCGCGAACCGGTGCAGGTGTCGGGAATCCACGGCGCTGGGAACGCCTTCCTTCTCGCTTGCATGCGCCGCGACCTCCCTTCGGACGCGCTGTTGCTGGCTGTCTTCCCGACTCAAGCCGAAGCCCGCAAGGTCTATCACGACCTGCACGCGTTCGACCTGGACCGCGTCGGGTTCTTCCCGCTGCTGCCGGACACGCTCGGAGAGGGCTCGGCGGATTCGCGCAAGAGCCTGCGATCCGAGCGCGTCGAATCCCGCGCTATGCTCTCGACCGGCGGAACCATCGTCTCGTCCATCCACGCGGTGTCTCAGTTCCTTCCCGCACGCGACGCCTTCAACGAGCTCATGACGACGATCCACGTCGGCGACCTATGCGACATGACCGAGTTCGTCGGCAGACTCGGCGAGGCGGGATACCACCGAACGGAGACGGTCGAGCTCAAAGGGCAGTTCGCCCACCGCGGAGGCATCCTCGACGTCTACCCGCTCACGGCACGCCGTCCGCTGCGGATCGAGTTCTTTGGGGACGAAATCGAGTCGATCCGGGAGTTTGACGAGGCGTCGCAACGCTCCATGTCCGGGGCTCGATCCGCCTCGATCCCGCCCGCGCACGAGTGGATCATGAGCGATGCGGCGAGGCAGGAGTGGCTGCTCCGAACGAGCGTCCGCTACGCGGAGGCTCCCACGACCACGCTTCGCGCTCACATCGAAACGTTGACCGAACAGCTCTTTGAAATGGGAGGGCTCGCGGACGTCGAGCTCTACTACCCGTACCTCAGCGCGAACCGCGAGACCCTTATCGACATGCTCTCCGAAGATGCCGTCGTCTATCTCGACGAACCCAAGTGGATGGATCGCGAGATGGAGCGCTTCTTCGAGCACGGAGCCCGTCTCACCGACGACGCGCGCGCCGAGGGAAGGCTCTGGATGGACAGCCACGAGGCATATGTCTCCACCGATGCGTTTCGGGAACGTATCGGGTCCCGACGGACGGTAGAGGCGTCTGTCTCGATGACATCCGAAGGCTCTGCCCGCCATACGACGATCACGGCGACGCCGCTCGTCGAGGAGAAGGGGAACCTGCAGCGGTTCCTCGAAGCCATCCCGCGATGGTCCGCCGCCGGGTACCGCGTCGCCGTCTTCTCGGAGACGGCGAAGGCTGCTGCCCAAATGCACGACGTCCTCGAGGATCACGGAGTCGCGAGTGGCAACGTGTCGACACATGTCGGCACGGTCTCGGACGGCTTCATCTCCCCGACGGCGCGGCTCGTCGTCGCCGCGCAAGAGGACATCTTCGGGCAGCGCGTTGTGCGACACCGTCAGAGCCGGTTCCGCGACGGCAAGCCAGTCGTCAACCTGGTCGATCTCCAGGAAGACGACCACGTCGTGCACACGACGCATGGCATCGCGCGCTACAAGGGCATCCGACGCATGAAGGTCGGCGCGGACGAGCACGACTTCCTAGCGCTCCAGTACGCCGCCGGCGACATGCTCTACGTGCCCACGTACAACATCAACCTGATCCAGAAGTACATCGGCGGAGGCGACAAAGGACCTTCCGTCGACCGGCTCGGCGGCTCCGCTTGGGCCCGGCTCAAGTCGAAGGTGCAGCGGTCGGTGGAGGACTTGGCGGAAGAGCTGATCGCTCTGTATGCCGCGCGTCAGACGGCGGCGGGTCACGCGTTCCAGCCGGACACGCCGTGGCAGACCGAGTTCGAGGCAGCGTTCCCGTTCGATGAGACTCCCGATCAGGAACGCGCCATCGTCGATGTGAAGCGCGACATGGAGACAGCGCGCCCGATGGATCGCCTCCTGTGCGGCGACGTCGGCTACGGAAAAACCGAAGTCGCGATCCGCGCGGCGTTCAAAGCGGTGATGGACATGAAACAGGTCGCCATCCTCGTGCCGACCACGGTCCTCGCCCAGCAGCACTACCTGACGTGCGTCGAGCGATTTCGGCAATTTCCGGTTCGCGCACGGTTGCTCAGCCGGTTCGCGAGCCCCAAAGACATTTCCGACACTCTCGAAATGCTCGCCAAGGGCACCTGCGACGTCGTCGTCGGGACGCACCGGCTGTTGTCGGCCGACGTCAGATTCCGCGACTTGGGGTTGCTCATCATCGACGAGGAGCATCGCTTCGGCGTCAAGCACAAAGAACGCCTCAAGCAGATGCGGAAGCAGGTCGATGTGCTGACGATGACCGCGACGCCTATTCCCCGGACGCTCCACATGGCGGTCGCCGGGGCGCGCGACCTGAGCGTCATCGACACGCCGCCGGAGAACCGGCTTCCCATCGAGACCAGCGTGATGGAGTATCGTCCCGACACGGTCCGGCAGGCGATCGTGCGCGAGGTCGGGCGAGGCGGACAGGTATTCTTCGTCCATAACCGCGTCGAGACGATCGAGAGTATTGCCAACGGTCTGCGCGAGCTCGTCCCGGAGGCGCGGTTCGAAGTCGCGCACGGGCAGATGAGCGAATCCATCCTCGAGTCCGCGATGATGCGCTTCATCCGGCACGAGTTCGACGTGCTGGTGTGCACGACCATCATCGAATCTGGGTTGGACATTCCGAACGTCAACACGATCCTGATCAACCGCGCCGACGCCCTCGGTCTGGCGCAGCTCTATCAGCTTCGGGGTCGCGTGGGCAGGTCGGATCGGCGGGCGTACGGCTACCTGTTCTATCCCGAAGATCGCGTGATGACCGAGGAATCGCAGAAAAGGCTCCGAGTCATCGAGGAGTTCACCGACCTGGGTTCCGGGTTCAAGATCGCTCTGCGCGACATGGAGATTCGCGGCGCCGGCAACCTGCTGGGTCCGCAGCAGCACGGTCACATCGCCGCCGTCGGATACGACCTCTACTGCAAGCTCCTCGAGAACGCCGTCGCACAGCGGCGCGGCGAGCCGGTCGAGGAGGAGATCGAGACCCAGATCAAGCTGCCCGTATCGGCGTTCATACCGGAAGCCTTCGTTCCGGATCAGGCGACCAAGCTGCTGCTCTATAAGCGAATCGGAGCGATCCGCGATCGGTCCGACCGGCGGGCGCTCGAAGAGGAGATCGTCGACCGGTTCGGCGCGCTACCATCGCAGGTGACGACGCTGCTCGACGTGGCGCTGCTGCGATCGCTCGCCGCCAGGCTGGGGGTGACCTCCATCGCCGTAGGCGGCAACGCGATCCAGTTTGTCGTGGACGAGAAGCGAGCGGCGCTCGACCCCGTTCGCGTCCTCGAACTCGTGAGGAGCCGACCCGGGGCGCGGCCCGTGCCACCGTCTCGGTTGATCGTTCCGGCGGCATCGATGGAACCTCGAGACCTGTTCGATACACTGTTCGACGCTCTGCGTCAGTTGGGTTCGGGGGCTTCCGCCCCAGGTACGACGGTAGCTTGATCTGCCAGCGGTGGCACGATCGGGCGATGGGTTCGTAGCGATCAGAGAACAAGGAGACACCATGAGGGCTCGATACTGGGCGACTCGTTTCACTGCCTGGGTTGGGTGCGTCGCGTTCGCTGCGACGACGGCGAGCGTCGCGACGGCGCAGACGAAAGTGGCGCCACAGGACGACGTCGTCCTCGCCGAGTACGTGTGGAACGGTCAGAAGCGCGAGATCCTGCTCAGCGAGCTCCGCAAGGAACTGGCAGACCTCCCGGAGTACCGCCGCGACGACTACGAAGGGCGCGAGGGCAACGTCGAATACGTGACCCTCATGGCGGAGAGCCGCGTTCTGCTGGAGCTGGCGCGTGAGATGGGTCTGCAGAACATTGCCGAGATCAACAACAAGGTGGAGAAGTACCGCCGCCAGTTGATCAAAGACGAGATCTCCACGCGGCAGATCGACGACAAGGTCGTCGTCACCGACGAAGAGGTCCGCGCCTACTACGACACCCACACGGACGAGTACATCATCCCGGAGCAGGTTCGGCTGATCTCGCTGGCGATGACGGATCAGGAGAAAGCGCAAGCAGCGCTCGACCGTATCCTCGGCGGCGAGGACCTGAAGGAAGTCGTCAGCGCGTTCTCGAAGCTGAACCAGAACGACGGGCCCGGCGGGACTCGCGAGGGCGACACGGGGTTGTTTGCCCGCAATTCGTACCCGATGGCGCAGGAGTTCGTCGACAAGGCGTTCGAGATGGAAGTCGGCGAGATGACGAAGGAGCTCCACGTCCAGACCGTCCGGGATCAGCAGTACTACATGCTCTTCCGGCTCGAGGAGCACAACCAGCCGCGTCAGCAGACCTTCGAGGAGGTCGTCGACTCCGCGCGCCAAAGCGCCGAACGAGAGAAGACCGAAGCCCGCGAGAAGGAATGGCACCAGTGGCTCAAGGACACGTCGGGGCTGGTCGTCTATCCTGACCGCGTGCCGAACGTGAAGCTGACCCAGGACGAGGAGCAGACCGAGGAGTCAACCGAAGGCAGCGAGGAAGCCGCTGCGGAAGAGACCCCCAAGGAACCGACAGTTCTGCCGACGGAAGTCGACAAGGGGCTCGTCCTCGCCGAGTACGCCTGGAATGGCACGCCCATTCAGTACACGTGGGGGATGCTGTGGAACGTGTTCGTCGATCTCCCCGAGTATCGGCAAAGCCGGTATGAGGGTCGCGAAGGCTTGACCAACCTGCTCCAGGAGGAGACGCTGGACGAGCTGAAGCTCCTCGACGGCGGCGACGCCGGAATCGGCAGCCGCCCGGAAGACGACGCGAAGTTCGTCGAGTACCGCCACCAGCTCATGGTCGAGAAACTGGTCAAGCAGCAGGTGGACGAGCAGGTCGAGGTGACCGACGAGGACATCCAAGCCTACTACGACGCACACACGTCCGAGTATGTCGAACCCGAGAAGGTGCGGATCACCTGCCTCACTTTCACGGACAAGGCTGAAGCCGAATCCACCCTCAAGGAGATCCAAGAGGGACGAGATATCAAGGAAGCCGCGAAGACGCTGACCGAGATGGGCAAGAACGTGGGTCCCGGCGGTCAGATGAACGGCGACACGAACTTCTTCAGCCGTGATACCTATTCGCACGCGGCGGCGTTTACGGAAGCCGCGTTCCAGGTTCCCGTTGGCGAAGTAACGCCGGAACCGATCGAGCAGGAGCTCGACGGCGTCAACTACTACATGATCTTCAAGGTCGACGATAGGACGCCCGAACGCACGCAGACGCTCGACCAGGTCCGCAACCAGGCGGAACGCAGCGCTGAGACCCAGAAGCGGCAAGCCAAGCTGCTCGATTGGCTGGACGGGCTTCGGACGAAGAGCAGCCTCGTCGTCCATGAAGACCGCGTGCCGGAGCCGCCCTCAAAGCCGTCCGACGAGGAATCTTCCGACAGCCAGGAGTAGCGGCGTTCCACCCGCATCATCTCGGAGGGAAGGCGCGTGAGACCATCGCTCGCTCTGCGCGGTCTCGTCACGGTCTGTCTGGTCGCCCTCGGCGCGGCGACCGGACAGGCGGGGTTCGCGAAGATCGTGGACCGCATCGTCGCCACGGTGAATCAGGACGTACTGACGCAAGGCGACTTGAACCGGCTCATCAACGAGCACATCCAGTTGTTGCGCGTCTACGAACGACGAAGTCCCGAAGAGGCGAAGCAGATCGCGGAGTCTCATGCGTCCGAGCGGCTGGACGACCTGATCGCCAGCACGGTGCTCGAACAGGAAGCCCAGCGACAGGAACGCGAGAAGCCTGAGCTCGCCATCAACCCGCGCATGCTGGAAGAGGAGATACGGCAGTTTCGCGCGGATCAGAACCTGAAAGACGACGCCGAGTTCGAGCGTTCCCTCGCTGCCCAGGGCTATTCCAAGGCGTCGTTCGAACGCGAGATGCGCAAGAGCCTTCGCATCAAGGAGCTCCTCAAGCGCGACGTGGTGCCGAAAATCCACGTCACCGACGCCGAAGCCGTCGCCCACTTCGCCGAACATCCGGGCGAGTACGAGACCAAGGATGCGGCACTGGACGCCTTGCGCGAGACACGGTTCGCCGCGGAGCGCGAGAAGTACATCGTGGCGCTCCGAGCCAAGGCGTTCATCAAAATACACGTGACGTTCTAGCGGAGCCCGCCAGGATGACGGCGCGCCGGAGGGGCAATGGAGTCAGTGGGAGCCGGGCACGTGCCAGGCAGGCGTCGCTGGCGACGATGGTATCGACTGGCGCTCGCTTCCTGGCTGGCGTTGGCAGTCCCTTGGCTAGCAGATGCCGCCGATCCGGTTGAGGAGGCTCCGCCGCCCGCCGACGCGGCGGATGCCCCAGCCCAGCCTCCCGAATCGGCGGAGGCGTTGGACGCGAGCGTCCTCGGCAGAACCATGGAGCTCCGCAAGGACCAAGCCTACGTCGAGGGCGCGGAGCAGGTCGTCTGGCGAGATAATATCGTCCACCTCAAGGGCGGCGCGTACATCCGGTTCGAGAACATGGTTCTCGAGTCGGAAAACGCATGGGCGGACTTCGACGAGAACGTCCTACGCGCCGAGGGCAACGTGCGGCTGCGGGTCGATGAGGAGGTGACCTACGCCGACGAGCTCGTGTTCAACCTGCGCACGAAGCAGGGGATCGCGCACGGCGGCGCGGCGTACGGCTCGCCCTGGTACTACCAGGGATACCGAATCCTCCGGGTGTCCGAGAAGGAGTCCCTCATCAATGGGGGGCGCCTGACGACGAGCTCGCTGAAGTACCCCCACACCTACTTCCGTGCCTCGCGGATCATCGTCCATCTCGACAACGAGATCATCGCCAAGCACGTCGTCTTCATGATCGGCGGCGTGCCTCTCCTCTACATTCCCGCTTATCGCCGCAGCATCCGCGAGAAGCGCCCGTCCACGGTCATCGTGAAACTGGGGTCGGACACGTTCCAGGGCAACTGGTTCAGCGTCAACGTGCCGTTGGCGCGCCGTCAGCGCGTGCGGAGCGCCGTTCAGTTCGACTACTCGTCGCTGCGGGGAACCGGCGAGGGAACCGAGACGAAGTACCAGATTCGCGATGTCGAGCTGCGCGAGATCCGTTTCGACATCCCCGAGGACGCGACCACCGACGAAAAGACCGCCCTGAAGCGCCGCGCCAGCGAGATACGGGACCGACTCGCCGGCGACTTCGACCAGGTTCTGGTCCAACGTCTGTTCCTCCCGCATCCGCGCGCCGAGGACGACGTGACGCGCGCGCGACAACGCGCCGATGAGATTCAGGCCGGTGCCGCCAAGGGCGAGGATCTCGAGCGCTTGGGAGGGCGGTTCTCGATCCTCGGATACCTGGTGCCCGGCGATGCCGCCTTGACGCCAGACCTGGAATCCGTCGCGCTCTTGCTGGAGTACGGGCAGGTCAGTCCGGTCGTGGCGACGGAGAGCGGCTTCTACATCTTCCGCGTCTCTGACACGATGGACCTCTACGGCACAGTCGAGAAACAGGTGCAGCAGGTGTTCGTGCCGATTCAGGCGAGCGACGAATCGAAGCAGGAGACGGCGGACCTCGCGCAACGCCTGCTGCGATCCGCCCGGAACGGCGAGGACTTCGCCGCGATGCTCTCGCGATACGGCTCAAACGTGCCTGAATCCGCCTGGACCGACTCCGAGAAGGAGAGGCGGAGAGGCGTCGGAGTCGCCGCCCAGACGCCGGGCTCAGCCAGCGACAGTTCCGAGCCGGTTCCGCAGGGACCTCCCGGCGCGCAGACCATCCGCACGCCGATCAACGACTTCGACTACAGCCAACGACGGCTCCTGACGGAGCTGCAGGTCGGCGAGACCACCGAAGCCATCTCGGTGGACGAGGGCATCCTGCTGCTGCGGCTTGCCGACAAGGAGCCCACTCCCGACTTCGCCCAACTGGCGCGAGAGATCAGCAACGCCGAGAGCGCCGAGGACGGCGGCTACATCGGGTACACGGGTCGCGGAGACGTGCCGCTGAACGTCTATCGAGCCTCGGTCGGCTTGGAGAAGGGCGAGGTGAGCTCGGTCATCGAGGCGCCCGAAGCCCTCTACGTCGTTCAGGCGGGGCGTCGGCGCACGATGAACGGCGAGGTCTACCTGTTCACGAAAGACATTTACTCCTACGGGCGGCAGGAAACGTTCAAGATCGGCAGGCAGTGGGATGGAGCCGCTAGCCATCGGATGGAGGTCCCAACTCCGTGGGACAAGACGGGGCGCTACGAGCGTCGCGGCGTCACGTTCTGGGGCAAGGTACAGTACGGGAACCGCAACTACTTCGGAAGCTACGGAACCGACCGCGCCGAGCTCCAGACGTTCGGCGTCGTTACGTTCAGCTCCATCTCCGGGCAGGGAGCGACCTCCGTCGACGGTCGCCTGACGGTCGACAAGACGTTCGAGCTCAGCGAGGACAGCAGCGGCACGAACCAACGCCTGCCGGAACTGACCTTGTCGTGGTCATCTGAACTCGAACGGCTGTGGGGACTCCGGCGGATCAACGACCGGCTGATGCAAGCCGCTCGACGCGTGGACCGATGGAAGCTTCCTCTCCTCGCCGTGCCAACGCTGACGGACGCGAACTTCTCGCTCGACGGGACCATAGCGAATCTGTACCGGAACGAGTTCCGCTACTCGCCGGGGATCCAGGCGATACGCCAAGCGCGAGGTCTGTCCGCCGACGAGACCGAGGACGTGTTCCTCCAAGCCGGCGATCTGGGTCTCGACGTCTCGAAGCAGTCCAAGCTCAAACTGACCCAGACGCGCGAGTTCGTGCTGTCGCTGAGGGGCAGCACCCAAGCCGTCTGGCACCAGAAGGACCAGAAGGGGAACACGAACATCATCCGTCCTCTGGTCAGCGCGAGTTCGAGCCTGAGCAACCTGCTGTTCCGCGTGTGGGACATCGGTTGGGTTCCCGGCGCCAATCGACTCCGGCACGAGGTTCGCTCGGAAGCCGGCTTCGACTGGGCCCCGTCGGCGAATGACGCCGACGAAGACCCCGACAACCCGTCGCCGGACACGATCAAGCTCTATCCGTTCGGTTCCAGCACGTACCTCTACGAACGGAAGCTCATCCGGCTCAGCCTCACGTCGAACGTCCAGATCAAGACGCGCGCCAACAAGGTCGTGAACGCCCTGACGCTGAGCGTCCGAACGTCGCGGGACTACACGGACCGGTCGGCGGTCGGCGACCGAAAGTGGGAGTTCATCAGCGGCACGATGAACTTCTCGCCCCTCAGCAGCGGGAACCTCTATGGCACGCTGCAGACGACGGTCGATCCCAACACGTACTCGCCAACGTCCACGATCCAGCGAGCCCCCTTCTCGTTGATCGGGCTGTCGTCGGCGCTCCACTATCGCGGCGGCAACTACACGAAGGGGTGGAACCTCGACCTGGGGAGCCAGTACACCAACTACACGTCGGCGCGACGGTCGTTCCTGATCGGCGGATCGTGGCGACCCAGCACGCTGCTGGAGATCTCCCTCGACACTCAGTGGGACTACGACCGAGACCGGATCGCCAACCCGACCGGATGGCGAACGAACTCGCTGGCGCGCTCGTCGGGCGTCGCCTACCTCCATCCGTTCTCGCAGAACCTGACGCTGCGCAGGAACCTGCGCGACTGGGACCTCCACATCACCTGGAGGCGCTACGGCAGCATCGGCAACGTTCGCAAGGAATTCACCTACCAGATCAATCTGATCGCCGACCCGATGGTCACCATGGGCGCGGGCTACGACGGGATCACGCAGAGCTGGGGCTTCAGGAGCCTGCCGATCGGCGTTCCGTCTACGTTCACCGCAGGCGGCTTGGGCAGGTCGGGCTTCTGACGAGCGGAGTGTCGCGTGGCAAGATGGACTCGCCGAGAGATCGAAGACGTCGCCGCAGAGCGGATCCTCGTCGTTGACGGAGCGATGGGAACCGCGATCCAAGCGCTCGACTTGAAAGCCGCCGATTATGGCGGCGCTGAGCTCGAAGGCTGCAACGAGAACCTGGTCCGCACGCGTCCCGAAGCCATCGCCGGCATCCATCGGGGCTACCTCGACGCGGGCGCGGACATCATCGAGACGAACACCTTCGGCTCGACGAGCATCGTTCTGTCCGAGTACGGGCTCGCAGGCGACGCGTTCGAGCTGAACCGTCTGGCTGCGGCTCTCGCGCGGGAGTGCGCCGACCGATCGAGCGGCGGCAAACCGCGATTCGTCGCCGGATCGATGGGCCCCAGCACCAAGGCGATGTCCGTCACCGGCGGCGTGACCTGGGATGAGCTGGTCGCCGCCTATCGAGAGCAGGCGCTGGGGCTGATCGACGGAGGAGTCGATCTCCTGCTGCTGGAGACGGCTCAGGATACTCGGAACGTCAAGGCGAGCGCCGTCGGGATTCTCGACGCGATCCGGGAGTCGGGGATCGACGTCCCGTTGATGGTGTCGTGCACCATCGAGCTGATGGGGACGATGCTCGCTGGACAGAGCATCGAAGCCTTCGCGACATCCGTCGAGCACTTGCCGTTGTTCAGCGTCGGGTTGAACTGCTCGACAGGTCCGACCTTTATGACCGACCACGTCCGCGCTCTCGCGCAGCAGAGCGAGTCCCGCATCACCTGCGTTCCCAACGCGGGTCTGCCGGACGAGAACGGCAGCTACCACGAGACCCCGGAATCGATGGCGCGCGTCCTCGCCCGCTTCGCCGAGTCCGGCTGGATCAACGCCATCGGCGGATGCTGCGGCACGACGCCCGCGCACATCCGAGCGTTCTCCGCAGTCGCCGAGGCGCACGCGCCGCGTCAAGCCTCTCCTGTGCGCCAGACGCGCGTCTCGGGGATCGAGTTCCTGGCTCTCGAAGACGACGGCAGACCCTATCTGATCGGAGAGCGGACGAACGTTCTGGGCAGCCGGAAGTTCAAGCGGCTCATCGCGCAAGGCAAGCACGAGGAAGCCGCAGAGATCGGGCGGGCTCAGGTCCGCAACGGCGCGCACGTCGTCGATGTATGCCTTCAGGACCCCGACCGCGACGAGCTGAGCGACATGCGTTCGTTCTTGTCGCACCTCGTGCGCAAGACTCGGGCTCCCCTGATGATCGACTCGACGGACCCGGACGTCATCGAAGAGGCGCTCCGGTTCTGCCAGGGGAAGGCGATCATCAACTCGGTGAACCTAGAGGACGGTGAGGAACGTTTCACGCGTGTCGTGCCGATTGCGCGGCGCTACGGAGCCGCGCTCGTCTGCGGGACGATTGACGAAGACCCGGTTCAAGGCATGGGCGTCACGGCGGATCGCAAGCTAGCGATCGCGCAACGAAGCCATGCGCTGCTGACCGGCAAGTACGGCGTCCCGGAAGAGGACATCATCTGGGACCCTCTCGTCTTCCCCGTCGGAACCGGCGATGCAACGTACATGAACGCCGGTTGGGAGACCATCGAGGGCGTACGGCGGCTCAAGGAGGCGTTCCCGCAGTGCAAGACCGTTCTCGGCATCTCGAATGTCTCGTTCGGGCTGCCTCCGGCGGGCAGGGAAACGCTCAACTCGGTGTTCCTCTACCACTGCACGAAAGCGGGACTCGACCTCGCCATCGTGAACTCGGAACGGCTCGTCCGCTACTCGTCGATCCCCGAATCGGAGCGCGCGCTTGCCGAACGGCTTCTGTTCGAAAACTCGGAGCAGGCGATCCAGGAGTTCAGCGACGCCTTCCGGGACGCGCAGGAAGCGACATCGTCAGCGCCGATGGAGGGCCTGTCGCTCAATGAGCGACTCGCTCGCTACATCGTCGATGGCTCGAAGGACGGCTTGGTCGACGACCTGAACCTGGCGCTCGCCGAGCGATCTCCGTTGGATGTCATCAACGGACCGCTGATGGCGGGGATGGATGAGGTCGGCAGGCTGTTCAACGACAAACAGCTCATCGTGGCAGAGGTGCTCCAGAGCGCCGAGGCGATGAAGGCAGCGGTCGATCACCTCGAACCGTTCATGGAGAAGTCCGAGACGTCGACCAAGGGCACGGTGATTCTCGCGACGGTGAAGGGCGATGTCCACGACATCGGCAAGAACCTGGTCGATATCATCCTCTCGAACAACGGGTACCGAGTCGTGAATCTGGGCATCAAGGTCGCGCCGGAACGCCTCGTGGAAGCGTACGAGGAGCATCGCCCGGACATCATCGGACTGTCCGGGTTGCTCGTGAAGTCGGCGCAGATGATGGTGACATCCGCCGAGGACCTGACGACGGCGGGCATCGAAGTTCCCCTGCTCGTCGGTGGCGCAGCGCTCTCCGACCGGTTCACGCGGTCGCGGATCGCTCCCGCCTACGGAAAAGGGATTGTCGCCTACGCGAAGGACGCGATGGACGGACTTCGACTCGCCAATGTTATCATGGACCCCAAGAGCCGCGAGGCGCTGAGAGTCGACGCGCCAGCGGCGGAACTGGCGGATCCGAAGCCGTCCTCCGAAGTGGCGGAATCCGTGGCAACGATCCGCACGGAGGTACGACGTGCTGATGTGCCGCCGCCGCCAGACTACCGACGACACGTGATCGAGCCGGACCCGGATGAGCTCTTCCCGTTCATCGATCCGCAGTTGCTCTACGGGCGAGACCTGGGACTGCGCGGCAGCTTCCGACGACAGATCGACGCGGGCGATCCTCGCGCTCGCGAGCTACAGGCGCTCATCGACGAGATACGCGCCGCGTCTGCGCGAGAAGGCTGGCTGCGCGCGCGAGCCGTCTATCAGTTCTTCCCGTGCGTGTCGCGCGGCTCGACCATCGAGATCCTATCTCCCGATCACTCGCGGACGGTCGCGTCGTTCCGGTTCCCGCGTCAGCCGGATGGGAACCGACTGTGCCTGGCGGACTACGTGGCTCCAGTCGATGGCGGCGGAACCGACAATCTGTGCTTGTTCGTCACCACGGCTGGCGAAGGCGTCCGAGAGCGCGCCGAGGAGTTGAAGCGAGCGGGTAAGTACCTGATGTCGCATGCCCTGGGCTCGCTCGCCTTCGAGTACGCCGAGGCGGCGGCGGAATGGCTCCACGCCCGCGTCCGCGCGATGTGGGGCTTTGGCGATCCGCGCGATATGACAATGCAGCAACGGTTCCGCACAGAGTACCGAGGACGCCGGTACAGCTTCGGGTATCCAGCGTGTCCCGACCTGGCGGAGCAGAAGACGCTCTTCTCCTTGCTGAGCCCGGCTGAGATCGGGGTGGCGCTGACGGAGACCGGCATGATGGACCCCGAGGCGAGTGTGTCGGCGCTGGTGTTCCATCACCCCGACGCGACATACTTCGACGCGCGAGCGGCGGCAGACCGGTAGCCAACGGTCCGCCGAGCGATCGCGCGAACAGCGGCTGTGGCATCGCCAACCCGGCACAATGCGCTGTAACGCCGTAACCCGCAGGACGTATCAATCGCAATGAGAGGCTCCATTGTCCTCGCCGACCGGCTCCGTCCGCGCTTGCCGTGGACGGCTGCCGCGGGTGGTTCAGCCCCCGAAGAGCCCGGTTGGGGAGGCGGCGCTCGCGTGGTACGAGGCAACCAGTGCCCATCAAGCTCCTGCGACGGACGACCTACTTCCGGCTCCTTGACGCCGCACGCGAGCGCGACAAGCTCCGCGAAGAGCGCGAGGCGTACGAGGACTCTATCCGCGCCCTCCAGTGCCAGGTCGACGAACTCCGTGATGCGCTCGCCGATGCCGAGCGGAGCCGTGCCGACACCGAAGCCGGCATCCCCGGTCTGGTCGAACGACGAGTCGAGGAACGTATCCTCGAGATGAGCGTCTCGCGGCGGCGGTTCGAGCAGCTCGCCGAAGATCGGGCGCAGTTAGTCGAGCTGTACATCGAGAAGTTGACCTCGCTCGCCTGCCGCTTCGCCCTCGAAAGCGTCGAGACCCAGCACAACCGAGGTCTGCTCGTGCTGCTCGTCGACGCGCGGAACATGGATCCGGGGCATTTCTCCGACTTCCACGAAGGACAGGCGGAGTACCTCGATCATGACGAGTTCCGAGGCATCGACCGTCAGCCGCACATCTTCTCGCCCAACGCCTACAACGTCTTCGAGTACATGGGTGGCAAGGAGCTCCGGCTGAGCGACGAGGGCGACGTGCTGGGCTACGAGGAACGCGACGGAGCCCTCATCGTCGACCTGTGCGGCATCATCGTCCGAACGCGCCAGATGGTCGAGGGAGTGCGATCCTATAAGGTCTATTCGAAGGTCGAGCGGCTCATGGACGGCAGTGCCCGTCACAGCGCGGCGATCTACGGGTCGTCACTCGACGAAGTGCTGGTGGCGATCGCGGTCAGCGAGGAAACGAACCATGTGACCGTGTTCCGCGACGGTCGGTTCGTCCAGGCGTATGACCCGCATGGCGACAGAATCATCTCACGCGCCGACTACTTCGGCGAGTCGTCGTCCGAGCAGCCCAGTCGAGTGTTGCCGATGACGCCGCCCCGACGGCACGTTGCGAACGATCTGGACGTCGACTTGGACGCTGCCGAGTCCTGACATCCTACCGCCCTTCACGGCGAGGAGCTCGATCGTGACCGCGCTTCGCGCAGAATGTCCATCCGCGACGTCACTGAAACCTGCGACGCCGCGCCTCGAGCGAGCCAGTCCCGAACGCGTACAAGCGGTGCTGGAATCGAGGCGGCTTTCGCTGATGGCGGTGGCTCGGCAGGTGGGCCCGTCCGTGCTCTACTCGGCGCTCTTCTTCCCAGCCGCTTCGCCGACCGCCGTAGAGCGCGTCTGCGCGGTGCTGCGGTGTTCGCCGGGCGATCTCGCCGCCGGTTCATCCCGGAGGCGCTGATGCCTCGCGCCGACATCGCCGCTCCCCAGCCGACTTCCGAACGCACCGCCATCCTCAACGGAACGCGGATCACACCGTTCCGTGTCGAACCGAATGCCGACGGTCTCTGGATCGAAGCCGGCAGATGGATATCGCCGCCGGACTCACGGTCGGGATGGCGGATCGTCGACGCGAGCGGGCTCTATATCGCTCCCGGATTCATTGACGTCCATATCCACGGCGGCGCGGGCTCCGATTTCATGGACGGAGCAGCGTCCGACGCCCAACGCATCGCCGGCTACCACGCGACCGGTGGAACAACGTCTCTGCTGGCGACCACCGGCGCAGACTCGCTCGGCGGGTTCATGCGTACGATGGATAGCGTCGCGGAAGCCATGGCGAGCGGCGCGGGAGGCGCGCGACTGCTCGGCGTCCACGTCGAGGGGCCCTACTTCAGCCCCGCCAAGCGCGGATGTCACCTCGCCCGCTACATCCGCGCGCCCCGTCCCGACGACTACATGCCGCTGCTGGAACGGGACGAGGTTCGCTGGATGACGCTCGCCCCGGAACTGCCCGGCAGCGAAGGACTCATCCGCGCGCTCACGGAACGCGGGATCGTCGCCAGCGCGGGGCACTCCGAAGCGACCTATCCGCAGGTCGAGGAGGCGGTCGGTTGGGGGCTCCGCCACTCGACGCACCTCTACAATGCGATGTCCTCGGTGACGAAGCGGGGCCCGGCGAGGATCGGCGGTCTAGTCGAGGCGTCGCTGCTCCTGGACGGCATGACGACCGAGCTGATCGCCGACGGTCACCACGTGCCCGACGAGCTGATGCGCCTCGCCGTGCGATGCAAAGGCGTCGATGGCGTCTTGATCGTCACGGACGCCCAGCGGGCGGCGGGCATGCCCGACGGCGAGTACGAGTTCGGTCGCCGAGGCGAGGGCGTGCCGTTCGTTGTGAGGAATGGCGTCGCGATGATGCCCGATGCGTCCGGCTACGCGAGCTCGACGATCCGCATGATCGACGCCGTGAGAGTCGCCCACGAGCGCATCGGCGTCGGGATCGCGGAAGCGGTGCGTATGGCGTCGCACAACCCGGCTCGACGCCTTGGGCTCGAAGTCGAGCTGGGTTCGCTGGAACCGGGGAAACGCGCGGACGCGGTTCTGTTCTCGCCGGAGTGGGAAGTCGTGCAGACGCTCGTCGACGGCTCGGAGGTCTATCGACGCAGCTAGCTGCGCGCGGCGAGCGTGGCGGAGATCGCGACCCAGCCCTCGTTCTCGCGCTGCTCGACGATTCGGAGACAGTGATTCGGCAGCGCGTCGCGCACCTTGTCGCCCTCAGGCAAC
>Ga0194120_10002087_pt1 | contig 34973 bp, 26 predicted proteins | sample TA2MahCa65mmetaG_FD_148642 | JGI IMG/M metagenome (GOLD analysis project Ga0194120, IMG submission 148642) | Freshwater microbial communities from Lake Tanganyika, Tanzania - TA2015019 Mahale Deep Cast 65m | ecosystem: Environmental > Aquatic > Freshwater > Lake | place: Tanzania: Lake... | reverse complement strand
GGAGTGGGCCGCTCGGCCTCCGGCTTGCCGGGCGGAGTGGGCCGCTCGGCTTCCGGCTTGCCGGGCGGAGTGGGCCGCTCGGCCTCGGGCTTGCCGGGAGGGGTGGGCCGCTCGGCTTCCGACGGCGCGGGCGGCGGTTCGGGCGGCTTGGTCACCTCGGGCGGAGCCTCGCGCTCCACCACCTGCTCCCGTTCGCGCTGGCGCTGCTGGATCTGCCCGCGGCGCGCCTCGGATCTCTCCTGGCGCTCGCGTATGCGCCGCTCCACCTGCTCGCGCAGGTCGGCGCGATCGCGCAACCGCCGTTCGGCCTCGGCGGCCCGGCGTTCGGCCTCGCGGGCCAGGCGCAGGCTCTCCTCGGCGCGGGCCAGGCGTCCGGCGCGCTCGCGGGTGATCCGCTCCAGGCGTTCCAGGCGCCGGATGTCCCGCGCCATCTCCCGTTCGGCCCGGAGCTGATCGCGCAGGCGCTGGACCACCATCTCGTCGGCGATGTCCTGGCGGACGGCGATCCGCTCCCGCACGCGCCGCACCAGCGGCGGCGGCAGGACCACCGCCGGCCGGATGAATTGCGCGACTTCGAGGGTGCGGACGCGCACCGCGACCTGCTCCAGCGGCACAATCGGGATCGGCCGGTACAGGATGGGGCGGAAGAAGATCGGCGGCGGCACGGCGACCAGCAGCACCGGCGAGACGAAGACCACCGGGACCGTCACCACGAAGACCACCGGAATGGTGATCACCGGGATCAGCCGCACGTGGAAGATCGGCACCAGGACGCCCGCCACGAGGGTGAACGCCGGGAAGAAGAAGAAACCGCGGTCCACGTCGCTGAAGCAGTAGGGTGCCCATCTATCTCCGATGCGGCGGTAGGGCAGGAAGAGGTCGCCGGCCCGCAGGAACCGCGTGGTCGCGAACATCGAGACCGACATGCCGGGGGCGAAGCCGACGTACGTGCCCTCTCGCCCGGCGAAGCGCGACGGTTCGAATGCCGCCGAGATCTCGTCGGGCGCCAGCGGCATCAGGAACCGGTCGGCCGCATCACCGGGAACCGACGGCGGCAGCATGCCGAGCATGGCGTCGTCGAACTGGATCTGCTCCGCCAGTTGCTGGATTTCCAGGGAATCAGCCCTGGGCGCCTCCACCCCCGTGGGCGCGGGCGGCCTCCCGCAAGCCGAGACCGTGCCGGCCAGGCCGGCAGCAAGTAGCCGGCGCAATGTCCTGCCGCGCATGAAAGCCCTCCCCCATTCCGGGAGAGGACTCTATGCGGGTTTGGCGTATCGTCAACGCCTCTCGGGGCGTTACTTCGCCGCGAGTTCGGCCTCGCGCTCCTTCTTGGCGTCGTCGATGACCTTCTGCTGGATGTTGGCAGGGGTCTCCTGGTAGTGCGAGAAGGTGGCCTCGGCCGTGCCCTGGCCCTTCGTGTACGACTTGAGGGAGGCCAGGAAGCCGGCGAGTTCGGCCATCGGCATCTTGCAGCGGACGGTGCCGCCCTCCATGCCTTCGACCTGCGCGCGCCGCGTGTTGAGGTCGCTCATCGTGTCGCCGACGGCATCCTCGGGCACCGAGATGACCACCGACAGGATGGGCTCGAGCAGCACGGGCTTGGCCTTCGGGAAGATCTCCTTCATGGCCAGGTGTGCCGCGATCTTGAAGGCCATTTCCGACGAGTCGACCGTGTGGTACGAGCCGAAGTCCACGATCACCTTGACGTCCACGATGGGATAACCGGCGAGGATGCCCTCTTCGAGGATCTCGCGGACGCCCTTCTCGACGGCCGGGATGTAGTTGTTGGGAATCGCGCCGCCCTTGATCTCGTCGACGAACTCGAAACCGCCGCCCCGAGGCAATGGTTCGATGCGGAGCCAGCAGTCGCCGAACTGGCCGCGGCCGCCCGTCTGCTTCTTGTGCCGGCCCTGCCCGCGGGCCTGGCCCTGCACCGTCTCGCGGTACGGGATCTTGGGCTCGAAGACCGCCACGTCGAGGTGGAAGCGGCTCTTGAGGCGGTCGATGGCGACGTCCAGGTGGTTCTGGCCCTGGCCCTGCAGCACCGTGCGGTGCGTGGCGGCCTCGGCCGTGTGGTGGAGCGACGGATCCTCTTCCTCGAGGCGGCGCAGGGCCTCGGCGAGCTTGGTTTCCTCGCCCTTGGCCTTGGGAGCCACGGCCATCGAGAAGATGCTGGGCGGGATGGGCACGCCCTCGACGGCCAGGTTGCGGTTGCCGCCGCACAGGGTGTCGCCCGTCAAGGTCTCCTTGAGCTTGGCGACCGCGCCGATGTCGCCGGCGCCGATCTTGTCGCAGGGGGTCTGCTTCTTGCCGAGCATCCGGAACAGCCGGCCCATGCGCTCGGTGGAGTTCTTTTGCGAATTGCGGGCCACCACGTCCTGGGCCATCTCGCCCGAGAAGACGCGGAAAATGGAGATCTTGCCGACGAACGGGTCGGAGATGGTCTTGAAGACGTACGCCAGCAACTGGCCCGCGGGATCGCACTTGAACTCGACGACGGCGTCCGAATCCAGGTCCTTGGCGACGATCGGCTTGCGATCGGTCGGCGCCGGGGCGTAAGCCAGGAGGCCGGCCAGCATTTCCTTGACCCCGTGGTTGTCCTTGCCCGACCCGCAGTACACCGGCAGGATCTGGCCCGAGGCGACGCCCTTGCGGAGGTTGGTGGCGAGATCCTCCGCGGACAGCGTGCCGTCCTCGAAGTACTTGTTCATCAGCGCCTCGTCGAGTTCGGCCACCGACTCGATCAGCGCGGTGCGGGCCTTCTCGGCGGCGCCGGCCAGATCCGCCGGGGCGCCGCCCTCCGCGATGAGGCTCACGACTCCCTTGTGGGCGAGGCCCACGCCGTCGGGGATGGCGAAGGGCGCGGCGTGCACCGAGAGGTGCTCCTTGACGGCCTTGAGCAGGTCTTCGAACGGCAGGGCCTTGTCCGAGGCGAGCTTGTTGAGGAAGATGGCGACCGGCAACTCCCGCTCCTTGGCGAGGTTGTAGAGCTTGCGGGTGGTGGCGTCCACGCCGCGCGTCGCGTCGATGACCAGCAGGACCGAGTCGCCGGCCATGAGGCCGAAGCGCATGTCGCTCTGGAAGTCGGCGTATCCCGGAGTGTCGATCAGGTTGAAGTCATGGCCTTCGTAGGTGGCGTGGGCCCAGGACGTGGTGATCGACTGGTGGCGCTTGTGCTCCTCGTCGTCGAAATCCATCACGGTGTTGCCGTGCTCGATGCTGCCGCGGGCGGTCGTCGCGCCCATGTCGTGCAGCAGTGCTTCTGCCAGCGTCGTCTTGCCGGTCGCCGCGGCCCCTAGCAGAACGATGTTCCGGTTCTTGGATGCATCCATACACGCCACCTACCTTCTTCTAGAGCGTCAATAAGGATACGAGTATCCCTCCGGGGCTGGAGCGGCGTCAAAAGCCGGGTTCGTACGGCCAGTTGTCCAGCGGGATCGCCGCCTGACCCGGCGAGAAGCGGACGAGCGGCGCGTTGGCGATGCCGCCGCCCAGCGACCCGGCTACCAGGCCGCTCCCCTTGGCGTCGGCGGCCACGCCCGACATCGCGCCGTAGGTCGTGCCCGCGAGATCCGCCCCGCCCGGCGTGCCGCCGGTGCCTAGCGTCCGGATGCCCATGAGGCCGGTGTAGCTCGGGATGTACAGGTTGCCGGAGGAGTCCACGAACGGGTGGTTGGCGCCGCAGCAGGGCGCCGTACCCGACGTGCGGCGCCACGTCGCGCCGCCGGCGACGCTGGCGATCGCGGTCGAGTTGAGGGTCGGTGACGTGAGCAGGTAGAAATTCGGGGAACTCGGGACGAGCGCCACGCCCATGACCCGGCCGAGGGCCACTCCCAGCGATGCGACGGCCCTGGAGTTCGTGTTGACCGAGAAACCGACGCTGGCATCCAGGCCGGCCTGGCCGGCGACCGTTCCCTCCTGGGGATTCGCTGCAAGGAGCATGCCGGTGCCGCCCTGGTTGTAGCTGGTCAGGCCCATGATGGGCGCGTTCAGCGTTGCCCAGGGCACCGCCGCGGTCTGGTCGGCCGCGATCGGTTCGGTGAGCTTGTAGATGCGCGCCGCGCCGCCCACGCTCTGCGCCACGTACAGGTCCGAGAGGTAGTACGCCAGGCCTGCCAGGCCGCTGAGGCTCTCCGTGGCGGGATCCGAACGCAGGTCCGGGCCGGCGAACGCGGGCAAGGTCGCCACCGAGACCGAGGCGACGGCGCCTGCCAGGTTGGCGAGTTTCTCCACCTTCGCGGTCTTGCGCAGCGTGTAGAAGATCTCGGGCGGCGATGAGGCGCGCGCGAACATGCGCACCGCGTGGTCGCCGGGAATGGTGAGGACCGTCGAGATGGCGCCGGTGCCGAGGCTGGCGACCTTCTTGATCGGGCCCGAGAGCAGCGACACGTAGATGTCGGTGCCCACGATCGCCATGTCGGCGGCGCCGGCCCCTACCTCGGCGATTTGCGTCGTGGCGCCGGTCGTCGAGTTGACCGAGTAGATGGCGCCCGAGTCGCGGGTGACCGCGAACAGCGACGCGCCCGAGACCGCCAGGCCCGTGACGCCCGGAAGCGCGGCGAGATTGCGCTGCGTGCCGTCCGAGGCGATCTCGACGATCTGCCCGTCCCCCGGACTGGCGAGGTAGGTGGCCCCGGACAGATCGGCGCGCGTCACCGCCCAGAACGCCCTGCCGGGGGCGAAACGCTTCAAGGAGGCCGGCGTCGCCGGATCCCAGATCGAGAGCGGCCCGCCGAGCGACGCCAGGTACACCTTTCCGGCCGCGTCGACGGCCAGTTGCCCGACGCGGCCGATGCCGTCGATGAGCGGCGTCCGGGCCCCGGACGGCGGGTTGGATATCTTGAACAGCCTATCCGCGCCCGCGTCGGCCACGTAGAGATCGCCCGAGGCGTCGTAGGCCACGGCCTCGGGGTTGGAGAAGCCGTCGATGTGGACAAAGGGCTGGTAGGACCCGGTCGAGAATGGCGCGATGTAGACGCGGGAGTCCCGCGGCCGGTAGCCGTAGGGCCACAGGTCGTTGATGATGCCGATCGCCAGGTCGCCGGCCTTGCTGGCCGAGAGGCCCCAGACGTTGCGCGGCGCCAGGGCCAGATCGGTGATGGCGCCGGTGGACTCGACCCGGCCCAATGTGTGGCTGTCGAACGCCCCGAAGAAGAGGCGGCCCTGGTCGTCGGCCGCGACGTCGATGATGCCCAGGTGCGTGCCGCGCGGCACGATGGGCGCCTGCAGCCCGCGGGAGGGGTGCCAGCGCACGATCTGGTCGGACCCGTAGCAGGCGATCGCCACGGTGCCGTCGGATTGCACGGCCACGCCCGCCGGCTTCGCGAGGCCGGTCAGCACCGGCACCGCCACCGTGGGACTGGTGGAGGCGAACATGATCAACGTGCCGGTGGTGTGGCTCGTGACGAACATGTCGCCCTGCGGGCCAATTGCCAGGCCCGCCGGGGCGCTCACCGTCGCCACGTGGGCCGCCGTGCCGCCGCCCTGCGCCACGCGCCGGATGTCGTTGCCGCCGTGGTTGGCGACCACGAAGTTGCCGTTGGGCTCGCGTGCGATGCCCCACGGATTCGCGAGGCCGGACGATAGCTGGCTCACCGACCCGATATCCCCGGTGCCCGGGATCAGGCGGTTGACCGTGCCGCTCTCCCAGCTCGTGAAGACGACCTGGTTCTGGGGATCCACCGTCAAGCCCCGGGGGCCCTTCCAGGCGACGGCGACGGGCGAGCGCTTCTTCCAGCCCCCGCCGGGCGACAGCGACCAGAGCGTGTCGTTGCCGCGGCCGGCCACCCAGAAGTTGCCGCCGGCATCCAGCACGCTGTGGCCGTCGGTGGTGAGGACCGTGAAGCTCGGGCCGATGAGCAGCAGCTCGGCCGTAGAGCCCGGAAGGGTGACCTTGAGCGTCACGGGGCCCGACAGGGCGCCCACCGGCACCTCGAAGGTCACCTGCGTGCCCGTCTGGTTGACGGCGAGCGTGCGCGCCTCGGCGCCGCCGCCAAAGACGACCTTGATGCGGTTGGCGTCGAGCGGGAAACCGGCGCCGTTGGCCTTGACGCTGGCCGAGGCCCGCCCGGACGTCACGTCGAAGCCCGACAGCAGGAAACCCTGCGGCATCAGCACGTACTGCCGGGGGTTGTCGGTGGGCTGGTTGGCCCAGGCGATGGATCCCACCGGATCCTGGCCGTTCAGCAGCGCGCGGTCCACCAGGTCGAACAGGGTCCTGAACTCGCCGACGGTGATCGTCGAGTTCACCGCGTCCTGCGCGTACTTGTGGGGATAGGTGCCGTCGGCCGCGTTGAGGTCGATCTGCCCGATGATGCCCCGGTAGAAGACGGCGCGGTTGGTCGGGTCGGTGACGGCGGCCTGCCGCAAGCCGACGGCGACCGCCACGGCGGTCGTGGATCGGTTGATCACCGCCGGATCGCCGGTGTTCTTCCCGGTCAGGCTCATCCAGAACTCGCCTTGCTGGCTCCACTGGAGGACCGTGCGCAACCGGATGGCGGGCGCGCCGGCGAAGTTGTAGCCGCCGTTGATCTTGCCGCCCTTGACGGCCTCGAGGGTGTAGAACTTCGTGTTGTCCGGCACGAAGTCCCTGGGGAACGCCATCGTGAACCCGCCGGACGCGTCTGTCCGGGCGGTCTGCAACGTCTCGCCCGACGTGCCGTCGATGAGCGCCACGGTCGCGTTGGGCGCGATATCCCCGAAGGCGGCCTGCACGCGGAACTGCGCGTTCTCCACTCGCCCGCGGATGGTGTAGTCGGGCGCTCCCGGGCCGGGGAGGGAAAGGCCGCCGGGCACGCGCGCCAGGCCGGCCAGCGCTTGCGACGCGGGCCGGGGGCAACCCGCGAGCAGGGCGGCGGCAGCGGCCAGCAGCAGCAGGCGAAGCAGGATGCGCATCAGCTTGCTTTCCCTCCGGAGGGAGTGGGGGCGGGAGTCGGCAGGAACGGCGTGGCGCCCGGCAGGGCGATCGGGAAGCCCGCGCCGGGCGGCGTGGGGGTGAGACGCAAGAGCGGCGTCGGGGCCGCGCCCGGCAACGGCGGCGTGGTCGGCCCGATGCGGCTCAGCGGGGGATCGGTCGGGCGCGGCGCCTTGGGGTCGGCAACATTGCCCGAGATGGTGGCGCCTTCGCTCTGCGGCGAGAGGCTGTACCTGGGGGTCGGCGTGGGGGTGGGCGTGGGAGTCGGCGTGGGTTTCGGCGTGGCCGTCGGGGCGGGCGTCGCGGTCCCGGGCGCGCTACCGGTCGGATCGGGCGACGTGCCGGGGCGGGTGGTCACCCTCGGCGTCGGCGTCGGCGTCAGGCGAGGCCTCACCGGCGTCGTGCCGCCGCCGCCCAGGTCGGTACCGGCCCCGCCGCCGTCCACGTTGATCGTGACGTCGTTGTTGACGACGCAGCCGAGCATGCCGCTCGCCATGGCGGCGGCGATCGCGGCGGCCAGTCGCCAGTCCGTTGACCCGATCGCCGAATCCTCCTTTCGCCAGGCCCTCATACCCATGACGATTTACCGGCGCGTGACGTTCATGTAATCGGCAGGGCGGGCCTCGGCCCAAGGGCGCGCAGGAGGTGGTACGTGACGAAGCCGCTGGCGCCGCCGAACACCAGGTGGAACACGCCGACGGGCGCCAGCATGGCCCAGAACACCGGCGGGGCCTGCACGAGCAGGGCCACCAGGGCGATGGTGGCAAACCGCGCGATCGCCGCGGCCAGGCCGAGTGCCGCATAGGCCACGGCTCCGCGGCCGCGCGCCAGGGGCCAGAGGAGATCCACCGCCAGGCCCGGCGTGATGAACTTGCAGATCTCGAAGACGCCGAACTGGCCGTCGCCGAACGAGAAAGCCAGCATCCCCTGCGTGGTGCCCAGGGCCGTGCTGCCCCACCGCGTCTGCGTGCGGTCGGCGGCGACGACGTAGAGGGGCAGCAGCACGACGCTCTTGTGGCCGGGGGCGAACGGGATGCCCGGCAGGATGCGGAGGAAGCGGATGCTCTGCGAGAGCACCGCGAGGCCGGCGATCAGCGCCAGGTCGCGGGCCGCCCCGGGTTCGAGATCGGGGGCGAGTTCCGCCGCGCGGCGTTCGGCCTGGCGCAGCCGCGTCTCCAGGGGGCGCAGCAGGATCGACAGATCGCCCGCGAGGACCTGCCTGAGCGTCGCGGCGGCCGGGGGGCGTTCCTCCGGGGCCGGCGAGACGCCGGCGCTCCCGGGTCCCATCCCGGAGCCGGGGATGCCGGGTCCCATGCCGCTTCCCGGGCCCATTCCGGAACCGGGGATGCCGCGTCCCTTGCCGCTGCCCGGTCCCCGGCCGGCCGGGGCTCCGTCGCCGAGCAGGCCGAGCGAGATGTCGAGGGCGAGCGAGGGGAGGCGCGGCATGCCGAGCCCGACCAGTCCGCGGACCAGTTCGCCCTGCGGCCCCGAATGTTGCACGAGCACCGAGCCCCAGACCAGGGCCAGGATGCGCCCGGCCATCAGGATCCCCTCGACGGCGCCGTCCGGCGACCAGCCCCACTTTCCCCCCACCTGCCCGAGCCCGTACGACAGGGAGAGCAAGACCAGGAGCACGGCCAGCCGGCGGATCGAGCGGGCCAGATGGCCGACCGGGATCCGCGCGGCGAGCGCGAGGATGGGCTGGAGGGCCAGCAGACCCCAGACTGCCGCGGGCCACGGGACCGTGAACAAGGCGACGCCCAGCGCCACCAGGTACCCGATCTTGAGCCTGGGGTCCATGTCGCGCCTGTTCCCGAGATCCCGCTCCCTTACACCTGGCCGCAAAGGGGCTGATGAAGCGCGTGTTATAATTGGCGGGTTGGCTGCGAGGCGCAGCCTCTATGTATTTGGAGTGCACGTGCCAAATCGGATGCGGCGAGTCTCACTCCTCGGAGCCTTCGAGATCTCGCCGGACCTGGAGCCGCCCGTCCGTGACGGCATCATCCTGGGTTCGCGCCGCGAGCAGCGTGGCTTCGTGCTCGAGACCAGCCGGGAGAACATCGAGCAAATCGTCTCGGCGTCCACGCCAGGCGCGCTGGAGGGCTACCCGGAGCGCCTGACCATCGCCGTCGGCACCCTCCTCGAGCGGCTCGGCGGCGTGCTGATGCGCGTGGAGCTCAAGCCCCTGGCGCCCCTCGACGGCAAGGACCCGAACGGCAGCTACGTCCAGGGCGTCCTGGTGTTCCGCGACGTCCACCGCAAGGTGCAGCGCCTCAACATGACGGCCACCGAGGCCATCCAGGTGGCCATCGCCTACAAGCTCCCCATCCTGGCCGACGCCGACCTGCTGCAACTCGACGTCTCGCAGTTCCTCAACGAAATCGACGATTTCAGCGAGAAGTACCACGCCGAGTCCGACGAGTTCAAATCGTTCATCGAGCAGGTCAAGGCCTCGGACTTCGCCAAGTACCTCAAGCGCAAGGGTTCCGATTCGCCCGAATCCTCGGACTGAATTTAACCCCGCCTTAGGCAAGCGCCGCCCCTTCCTCCGGCATAACAACTTGGGGAAAAGCCCAAATTCGGAACGCCGGCTGCCAGCGAGTGCAACGGCGAACGCGCCGGATTCGAGTGCCGGCGTGACCAATCAGTTTGGAGGAGGAGACGCGCATGGCCGGAGTGGACTCGGTCCAGATTCAACCTGTTGGCAAGATGAGCCCGAAGACCGGGCCGAAGCCGGTCGCACAACCGGTCGCAGAGCCCAAGGCGACCCGCGACGAGCTGAAATTGAGCACGCGCGTGCCCTTCGAGAGCGCCGCGCAGGACATGCGCAAGGGAATCTTCGAGTTCGCCGGCGGAGCGGGCTTGCTGGCCGCCGGTGCCGTCGGCGTGGCGCTGACCGCTTCGGCCCCCGTCTGGGCGCCCATCGCCTGCGGCGTCGTCGCCCTGGGCGGCGCGGCCCTGGCCGTCAAGGGCGCCCACGACTACGGCAAGGGAATGGCCGAACTCATCGTCGACACGATCCTGCTGCCGGTCTACATCCTCAACGCCCTCACCGGCAAGTAGCTCACGAAGACGACAGCGGTGCGCGCCGGCACGGCGAACGTGCCGGTGGCCGGGTCGTATCGCGCCTCGGCGGCCCGCCGGTCGGCGGCGCGAGGCGCGCGGTGGACGGGATGCAGCGTCCAGGACCGGTCGCGCTCGGCCAGGATCGCGAGGCGGTGCGCGACCTTGTCCACGTTGAGGAAGTACAGGACGGCGCCGAAGGCGGCCCCGGGGTAGCCGCGTCCGTCCAGGCGCCCCGCCAGCACCGTCGGCACCTGGCGCGAGCCGGTGTTGTAGAAGCGCAGCCGCCGCGAGACGTCGCGCGCGCCGCGCAAGCGAAACAGCGTGGAACTCGCCCGAATGCGCAGGAGATCGCGGAACGCATCGCGGGCGAATGCGATGTCGGCGGGCGCGGGCTTGATGCCGGCGTCCGCCAGCAACGGCGCCAGGACCGGATAATCCTTGCCGTTGTCGCGTTCCGGCGGCAACCCGGCGCCAAAGCCGTTGTCGCGGTAGCTCCAGTCGTGGCGGTTGAACCAGTCGCCCGAATCGTAGCTGTTGCGGTCGAGCGACTTGGAGCGGAGGGTGTCGATGCCCGCGTGGAAGTAGGCCACTCCCTGGGAGAACGCCACCATGGCCGCCCCCAGCACCTGCACCCGGGCGCGATCGCTGGTGCTGGTCGCTTGCGGCAGCTTGAGGGCACTTATGTCGAAGAGCGTGTGGTTGTCATGGTTCTCGACGTAGTTGACGACCTCGCCGGGTTCGCTTGCGAACCCGGCTGGCTGGCCGGCGTAGTCGATCGCCTCGAGAGCGACCGTGCGGCCCTCGTGCGTTTCCAGCGGGTAGGTTCGAATGGTGCCCGCCAGCCCTATGCGGACCATGTCCGCCGCTCGCGGCAATTCGGATGGCGACGACGTGGCGGCGACCTCGTTGGGATCGTACGAAAGGCCGGTGAGGAAGCCCTGCTGCGCCCGGAGCGCCGGGCCGCTCTCGAAGGGCGTGCCGCCGCGGGCGGCGTCGCGGGCCCGGTCGCTGAACGTGCCTATTCCGGAGCCGCCCAGCGATAGCTGCGACGCCTGCACGAAGCGGGAGCCGCCCGCGACCTCGCCGAAGTTCCAGCCCTCGCCGATGATCGGGACGTGGCGGCCGGCCGCCAGGTTCACGGCCGCCTGCAGGCGCTCCATGACGTTCCGCGGGTGGTGGCCCATCAGGTCGAAGCGGAACGAGTCGATCTTGTAATGCCTGACCCAGTGGACCGCCGAGTCGATCATGAGCCTGGCCATCATGCGGTGCTCGGCGGCCGTGTTCTCGCAGCAGGTCGAGCGCGCGACCTCGCCGGCCGGGTCCAGGCGGTGGTAGTAGCCCGGCACGATGCGGTCGAGGACCGATTGCTCGGCTTGCCCGGACGCCAGGGTGTGGTTGTAGACCACGTCCATGCCCACGCGCAGGCCCGCGCGGTGCAGGGCCAGCACCATCTCCCGGAACTCGCGGACGCGCACCGCCCCGTCGGCCGGATCGCCGGCGTAGCTCCCTTCCGGGGCGTTGAAGTGGACCGGATCGTAGCCCCAGTTGAAGCAGTCGCGGGCGGCATTGCGGCTCACCAGGGCCTGCTGGGCGGTGCCGGCGGGAGGGCCGCTCGGCCGCGGCTCCACGCAGCCCTGCTCGGGCACGCTGCCGAAATCGAACACCGGCAGCACGTGGACGTCGGTCAGGCCCGCCCGCGCCAGGGCGGCCAGGTGGCGCATGCCGGCCGATCGCGTCTCCTTGAACGCGCCGTACTTTCCGCGCCGCGCCGCGCTGACGGTGCGATCGTCGCGGGAGAAGTCCCGGACGTGGAGTTCGTAAACCACCATGTCGGTCTGCGCCCGCACCGTCCGGGGCGCGGCGTGGCGGTCCCAGCCGCGGGGTTTCAGTGTCGGCGCCGCGAGATCGCCTAGGTAGCTCCGCCGCGAGTCGGTCGTGAGGCTGATCGAGTAGGGATCGGTCACCAGGTTGCGCACCAGGCCCGTTCCCGGCACGGAGGCGTCCACCGCGTAGCGGTAGTAGCGGCCGGACAGGTCGGCCGTCCGGACGGCCGACCACACGCCCGAGGCGGCGGCGCGCCGCATGGGTATGACAAACTGCGCGCGCCCGTGGCCGGTGCCATACACGCACGCCGCGACGCGGTGCGCGGTGGGAGCCCACAAGGCGAAGCGGGTGCCGCGGCTACCCGGCAGCGCGCCGAGGGCCGCCCTTTCGGCGGCCGGCGCGTACAGGGCATCCAGCACGCCCGCCATCTGCGGCCTGGTGGCATCCTCTACCGTGCCGTCGGCGGCTTCGCGCGTCAGGACCAGTTCCATCCGCAGGAGGTCGGGCACCCGCGCCAGGTCGCGACCGTGCAGGGCGAGCAGGGGGCCCGCTCCCAGGTAGGCGAAGCGGCCGGCCAGGTCCGCCGGCGGCGCTTGTTGCGCCGGCGCCAGGTCGATCGCGCCGGCCCCGCCGCTTACCCGCGCTCCCCGCCTGGCCTGCAGCCCCCCTGGCCCGTAGTGGAGCCGGAAGCGGCCGGTCGCCGCCGCGCCCGGCCAGCGCAAGAACTTCCGGTCGAGCCACACGGCGCGGGCGTCCATGCGCGGGCCGGCCGGCCGCAGGATCTGCTGGAACCCGGGGGCGTCGCAGGCTTCCAGCGGGATCTCGGCAGCGGTTGCGGCGAGTGCGGGTGTCGCGGCCACCAGGCCGGCCGCAAACCCGCAAGCCATGATGAACCATGTCATGGCTTGCCCCTGCATGCCGCGAAGAATGGCGTCATGTGGCGTAGCCGGCGCGCTACGGCAACTCGGCGTAGAGCAGGGCGAGCTCCAGCGAGAAGCCCGGCAGGAGCGGCGTTTCCAGCCGATCGCCTCCGCCGAGCGTCGCGGCCACCCCCAGCCGGCCGGCCGGATCGCGGCGGTAGACTTCGACTTTCGGCCGCTCCTGGTGCACGTGCCAGAGTTCGCGCGTGCCGTACTCGTCGTAGTATTCCAGCTTGCGGCCCTTGTCGTACCGGTTCATGTTTTTCGACAGGATCTCGATCGCCAGATCGGGCATGCCAAGCAGGATGCCGTTTTCCCACCGCTCGGGAGCGTCGTCGGTCAGGTAGAAGATGTCGGGCTGGATGACGCGGGCCGCCGCCTTGGACAGCACGACGTCCAGCGGCGCGAGGTAGAGCGTGCCGCGGCCGGCCGCCCGGAGCCAGAGGCCGAGCTCCAGGTGGAGCCGCCCGAGGATGATCTGGTGCCGCCTGACGGGTGATGGGGCCACGATGTACTCCCCGTCGAGGAGCATCGTGATCATCCCCTCGCGGGGCAACGCCGCGAACTCTTCGTACGTCATGAAACTGCGGTGCGACTGCGTGGCCATCGCCAGTCACCTCCTGTCGAGGTTCAATGGTAACGAAATGAAGTTGGCAGGTCAAGTGGGGCGGGTAGAATGCAAGTGTGGACCGAAGCAACTGGCCGACCAGGGTCATCCGTAAGGGCGATCCGCTGCCGCCGGATCCTGATAGCGCGGCTCTGATGACTTCGCTCCGGCATCGCGGCCGGCACGGAGGCCGGCCCCACCCGTTGCATCGGTGGCGCAGGCCTCCGTGCCTGCGTCCGATAGGCGCCAGGTCATTTGAGCGCCGCTATGAGTGGAGTCTGACTCCTCAGGAGCGGCTCGATTTCGTGCGCATCTTGACCGAGCGCTGCTACTCGTTCGCAGGAAAAGAAGTTGACGCAAGACTTCCTAGACATGTTAGCCGCGTTATCCGCGGAGGGCGCTGATTTCCTGGTTGTTGGCGCCCACGCGCTGGCAGCCTTGAAGAAGGCTCGGGCCACGAACGACCTCGACGTATGGGTTCGGCCGACCCCCGAGAACGCGACCAAGGTCATGCGGCGATCGGCCGAGTCAAGGATCTCGCAGACGTGGACTGGCTGGAGGGCAAGGAGTAAGGCGCCCGGCCCCGCGCCGACAACAATAGCGGCCCCCCGCGAGGAGGGCCGCCGCGAAGTCGGGTGCTACGCCTGGGCTTCGGTCGCCAGGGGCAGGACCGAGACCTTCTTGCGATCCTTACCTAGCCGCTGGAACTCCACCGTGCCCTCGATGAGGGCGTAGAGCGTGTAGTCGTTGCCGCAGCCGACGTTGTCGCCCGGGTGGATCCGCGTGCCGCGCTGGCGGACGATGATGTTGCCCGGAATCACGTACTCGCCGCCGTACTTCTTGACGCCGAGCCGCTTGGCATTGGAATCGCGCCCGTTGCGCGTGGAGCCGACACCTTTTTTATGCGCCATGTCTCTGACCCCCTAGCCCTTGATGCTCTCGATCAGCACGCGGGTGTAGGGCTGCCGATGCCCGCGCTTCTTGCGATAGTGCTTCTTGGGCCGCATCTTGTAGACGATGACCTTGGGGCCCTTCCATTGCCGCATGACCTTGCCGACGACGATTGCGCCGGCCACGGTGGGCGTGCCGATCTTCGTCTCCTCGCCCGCCACGAGCAGGACCTGGTCGAACTCGACCGTGGCGCCTTCCTCGGCGGAGAGCTTCTCGACGTCGACGTAGCGGCCTTCTTCCACGCGGAGCTGTTTTCCGCCGGTGGCGATGATGGCATACATGACGGGACTGTCCTTTCGACGTGACTCGCCGAGCGCAGGTCGCCGGAAACGGCAGTTAAAACCGGTCTCGAGCGGTTTCCCAAAACTTACGAAAGACCCATCCTACCATGAACGCCGGCGGAGCGGGGATAATGACCTCGCGGAGGTGACGGCGGGTGCCAAGAGTTGATCAAGCCGGACCGGCCGGCAATCGGCCGACGGCGCCGATCGCCGCGCCGACCGGCGCGGTGCCGCCAAAGCCCGGCCGGGCCGACTGGTACTCCTTCTCGCGGCCCGACCACGCCCGCCTGGCGGCCGAGGACCGCGCGTTCTACCAGGCGGCCATCCGTCGGGTCCGGGAGGCGCGCCGCGCCGCGGAGGCCGCCGACCAGGCCCCGCGCAACCTGGCGGTGCGCCCGCAGAACCAGTTCGACGGCGACGATCGCAACGCCTGCGGCACGACGTCGCTGGCCGGCATCCTCGCCTACTGGGACCCGGGCAGCAGGCTCGGCAATCACCAGGCCCTGGACCGCCTCATGCGGCGCGGCGACATGTTCTCGTCGCCCGACGAGTTGCTGCGCGTGGCGCGCGCCGCCGGCTACCGGGCGGACATGAAGACCGGCGCGTCGCTGGACGATATCCGCAAGATGCTCGACCAGGGCGTACCCGTGCAGGTCGTCGTCGACCCGGATTCCGACGGGGGCGACATCACGCTGCATTACGTGGCGGTGACCGGCTACAAGACCGACTCTTCCGGGAAGATCACCTCCCTGACCATCACCGATCCCGGCGGCGGCGAGGTCTACGAAGAGGCGGCCGACCACTTCCTGAAACGCTGGAGCGACCTGCGGATGGGAGGGATCGCGACGGGGTTCGACCGGGTCATGCTCAGCTACGTGCCGGCCGGCGACCGCCCGATCAAGGGCCTGGACGGCAAGTCGCGGCCGGCCTCCGAGATCGCGCTCGCCGGCGACGGCCTGCTGGGCAGCGTGTTTTCGGACTCGCAGCCCATCCGGACGGCCGCGCGCGGCATGTCCAACGCAGTCAACGGCGCCCTCGGGGGCAATCCCGTGCGGGCGCTCGCCGGCGCGTTCCAGGTGGTCGGCGGCATCCCCGGCCTGCTGGTCGGCGGCGCCGGGCAGTACCTGGGCCGCGGCGGCGACGCGGCCCTCGGCTGGGCCGAGCGGCAGTGGCGCGAGGGCGGCGCCCTGGGCAAGGTCGGCGCGGCTTTCGGCTTTGCCGGCGGCGGCCTCGCCCAGGGCCTCGGCTGGGGGCTGGCGAAGGCGGGTGCGGCCTGGTCCTACGGCGCGGGCCGCATCGGCGACGGGATCGGGAAGGTCGGCGACGGCCTGGCGAGCCTCGGCGGCTCGGTGGCCCGCGGATTGAAGGACGTCTTCGGGGGCTGGTAGGGAGGCCGACTACGCGGGATCAGGTCGCCGAAGGCGCCCCGGTTGCCGCCTCTCGGACCAGGCGCCGCTCCGGCAGCGCTCCGTAGGCCTCCGCGTCCGCGGGCCTCAGGCCGGCGATCTGCTCGTCCAGCAACTTTTGCGCCCACCCGAGCAGCTTGCGCCGGCGCTCCGGGTCGGGCGCCACCAGGGATTGCGCATACTGCGCGAGCGCCTGCAGGTGCGGGCAAGCCGCATCGAGGCCGTAGCGCAGCGCCTCGTCGGCGGCGTGCGCCGCCTCTTCGGCCTCGCCGCCAGCGGCGTCCAGCAAGGCCAGGCGCGCCGCGATCTCGCCGGTCAGATAGCGCGAGCCGATGGGTTCGGCGGCCTTGAAGGCCTCGGCGAGGGCCGCCCGGGCGGCGGCCAGGTCGCCTGCCGCCTGGGCCAGCATGCCGTGCCCGGCGCGGGCACGGGCGATGGTGGCCGGCGATTCGACCTCCAGGCCCAGAGCTAGCGCCCGCGCGTACCAGTCGCGGGCCTCGTCCAGTTGCCCGAGGCGGTAGCAGGCCTCGCCCAGCAGGGTCATCAGCCGCTGCTCGTACTCGCGCACGCCCGTCTGCTCCATGAGGTCCCAGGCGCGGCGCGCGGCGGCCAGGCCCTCGGGGAGGCGCCCGCACAGCAGCAGGCGTTCGGCGACGTACGGCATGATGGTGACCTCGAGTCCCGGCCGCATGTCGTCGGGGAAGGCCGCCAGTTCCTTCTCCATCTCGGCGTGCGTCTCGAGGCCGTCGGCCGTTTTGCCCAGGTAGGTCTGCGAGAGCGATCGGATGGCGGAGGCGATGCAGCCGTAATCCCCGTAGCCGAGGCGTCGCGAGTCCTGCTGCGCGTGCTCGGCCATGCGCTCCATGCCGTGGAAATCCCCGAGTTCGTGGCACTGGATGGCCAGGTTGATGCGAGCGCATGTCTCGTCGTACTTGAGCCCCATGCCGGTGGCCACCGCCAGGACTTCCTCGAACGACTCGCGGGCATCGCGGAAGGCTCCCAGCACCCACTGCGCGTTGCCCAGTTGCATCAGCGTATCCGACAGGTTGAGCTTGTCGCACAGGCGCCGCTTGGCCGCGACCGCCTCCTGGAGGTAGCCGACGCCCTTCCACATCCGTTCGGCCGGCTCCATCCCGGGGACGGCGGCGGTCACGTACAGCATCCCCAGGTATGCCATGTTGACCGACACGTCGAGCTTCTCGGGCCAATCCTTCACCATGGCGATGGCTTCCTCGCCGGTCCGGATCGCCAGTTCCGAGTTTCCCATCCGGTAATAGAGCCGCATCAGGTAGCTCAGGCAGCGGAGTCGCTCTTGCCCGTCGCCCGCCTCCAGGCACTTCGCGCTGGCTTGCCCCAGAATGTCCAGGGCCTGCTCGCGCTCGTTCCGGATGCTGTGCAGGTGCCCGAGCGAGGTCAGGACCTGGGCTTCGGCGCGGCCGTCGCCGAGTTGCCTTGCGCCGGCCAGCGCTTCCTGCAGCGCGGCTTGCGCCTCTTCCTGGCGACCCATTCCCTTGTAGACCTTGCCCACGAACTGGCGGATGCGCAGACGCCGTGCGGGATCGCTCCCCTCTCCCAGCCGCTCGTCGAACTCGAGGGCTTGCAGCAGGAGGTTGGCCGCCTCCTTGTATGCGAAACTCCGTTCGGCCTGGTGGCCGGCCATCTCCAGGAAGTGCGCGGCCTTGTCCGGCACGTCCGCCAGGGCCCAGTGGTGGGCGAGGACCGGGAAGAATGCGGCCAGGTCCTGGGCGTGCTGGGTCTCGTACCACTCGGCCACCGCGGTGTGCACCCGCTTGCGCTGGGCGTACAGCAGGAGGCTGTAGGCCACGTCTCGCGTCACCGCGCTCTTGAACGCCTCGCGCTCTTCGTCCTTGACGATTTCCCGGTGGGTCAGGTCCGCGCTCTGGAAGGTATCGAGGTGCTCCCGCAGCTTGTGGCGCGCCTCCTCCAGCGGATGGATGTCGGCCAGCAGCCGGGGATCGAACACGCGGCCGATCACGCTCGCCACCTTCAACGTCAGCTGTTCGCCCGGCGGGAGGCGATCGATGCGGCTCGTGATGACACCCTGGACGGTGCCCGGGAGGTCGAGGGCCTTGAAATCCTTGCCCGGTGCGGCATGCGCCCGGCCGCCTTCGATCACCAGCGCGCCCGACTCCTTGAGCGCGAACGCCACCTCCTCGATGAACAGCGGATGTCCGCCGGTGCGGTCGTGGATCAGCTTGGCGGCTTCGTCCGGTAACTCGTCGATCTCCAGCTTCTGGCAGACCAGGGTGCGAGCGTCCTCGAACGCCATGGACCTGGGCTGGATGCGCGTGCAACTGGCGTCGAGCAGTGCGATCAATTCGGCCGGCGGCTTGTCCTCCAGCGGCCGCGAGCCCATCGCGAGCAGCGCCGGCCCCACGTTGTGGGAGACGGATTTGGCGAGCGCCCACGAAGCCGAATCCATCCAGTGGACGTCGTCGAGCACGAACGCGATCGGTGCATGCGTGGCCAGATCCTTGAACAGCCGGCAGATGAGGTCGTTGGTCAGGCGCGACCGCACCGGTCCCTCGAGGTGCTGCGTCACGTCGGTGTCCGGGAACTCGAGCGGCAACGCCGCGTTGAGCAGGGGCGCGAGCGGAACGTCGTCGGGCCGGGCCTCCAGGCGGCGCATGACCTTGTCCCGTCGATCCTGCGCCTCGTCGGTGTCGTCGATGCCGAACACTTCGTAGAGGATCGGGCGCCATGCCAGGTACGGGGTCTGCTGTTCGATGGCGTCGCCCACGCCGGTCAGCGCCCGGTACTTCAGCGCCGCGGCCTGCGCCGCGGCGTAAGCCAGGAGGCTGGATTTGCCGATGCCGGCCTCGCCCTCGACCAGCAGCACCTGGCACTCGCGGCGTTCCCGCACGGCCTGGAGCCGCTCGGCGATCGCGATGCGTTCGGCGGTGCGGCCGACCAGGCGCACCTCCGACGGCAGGCGCTTGCGCAGCTTGGTCCGCGGCCGGAAGAGGGCGAACAGGCCGGTCTTCCCCTTGAGCGGGATGGCCGGCAAGGCCTCGTACTCGAAGCTGGCGGCGCTCGCCAGTTGCGTCGCCACGTCGCAGCAGATGCCGCCCTTGGCCGCCTGCATCAGGCGGGCGGCCAGGTTCACGACGTCGCCCATGATGGTGTACTCGCGCCGGGCGGCGTTGCCCACTTCGCCGCAGAAGGCGCGTCCCGACGCCACGCCGATCGAGCAGCGGATCCCCATCGCGTCGAGTTTTTCCTTGATGGCGAGGGCCGCGCCGATGCCGCGGGCCGGATCGTCGTAATGCGACAGCGGCGGCAAGCCGAGCGCCGCGACCAGGGAGATGCCCTTCTCGTCCACGCTGAGCTTGTTGATGCTGCCCTCGAACCGGTAGGTCGCGGTCTGGAGGGCGTGCATCAGCGCCTGGGCCCGATCGAGCGGCGTCTCGTGGCCGAGATCCGGCAGGTTGACGAAGAGCACGGTGATGGGCCGGAGTTCGGCCAGCCAGCTCGCGTGGCCGGCTTCGAGCCGGAACCGCACGGCACCCGGCAGGAAGCCCTTGAGTACCGATTCCGCGTCGGCCGCCTCGCCCAGCGGCGGGAGCGGCCGCGGATCGACCGGTCGCGTGACGTCGCGCACGCGCACGCACCCGTGATCGAGGGGATCGCCCGCGGCGCGATCGTGGATGAGCGCCCACGCCTCGGGAGTGATGGCGACCTCGCCCGTCTTGCTCTGGTGCGCCGCGCTGCCCATCCCGGCCAGTGCCGGCCCCATGATGACGTACTCCCAGCGGCCGAAGACGCCGCCCAGTTGCGCCATCGCCATCTGGCCGGCGCCCACCGCCGCGTGGAGCGACAGGGGCGCCCCGGGGATCGTCTCGACGCGGCCTACCTGCCGCTGGAGCGCCAGGGCGCACTGGGTGGCCCGCAAGGTCTTGGCCGGCAGTTCCTCGACGACATCCAGGACAGGCCAGAGGACCAGCATGGCGTCGCCCGCGAACTTCACGATGTCGCCGCCATGGGCGTAGATGATATCGATCAGGTGCCCGAAGTAGCTGTTGAGCGCGCGGGTCATCTCCTCGGCGCCCTCGGGACCGCGTTGCGCCAGGGCCTCGGTCAGCGCGGTGAAGCCCGAGACGTCGGCCAGGAGGACCGCCGACGGGAAGTGCTCGATTTCCGGGCCGGAGAGCGGCGTCGGATCGGCGAGCTTGCGCCGGATGGCCAGTCGCGGAACGTAACTGGTGACGGTGTCGAGGATTGCCGACATGATCAGTGGATGGGTGTCCTCCAGGTTCTGCTCGCGTGGGGCGCCTCGGGGCGCCGGGATGAGCGGCCGCTGCCGCTCGGATGTTTCGGCTTCTTCCGGCCGCTCATCGTCTCGGTTCGATGACGAACTTGATGGCCGTGCGCTCCTCGCCGCCCACCATGATGTCGAGGAAGGCCGGCACGAAGACCAGGTCGAGGCCCGAGGGCGCGACGTAGCCCCGTGCGATGGCGATGGCCTTCACCGCCTGGTTGATCGCGCCCGCGCCGATCGCCTGCATCTCGCAGCGCCCCCTTTCGCGGATGGTCCCGGCGATGGCGCCGGCGACCGAGGCCGGATTGGACGTGCTCGCCACCTTGAACAGGTTGGGCTGCTGGCCCGGAGCAGGCGGTTGCATGGACGGTCCTTTCTACAATTCGACCGTGAGGCCGAGGGTACCTGCGAGCAACGGGAAGTCGCGCTGATACCCGCTCTGGATGACCGGCGACGCCGCGGAGGCCCGCAGGACCATCCCGTCCGCGACGCGAAGGGAGATGGCCGGCGCCAGGTCGATGCGGACGTGGCCGGTGGTGGAAACCAGGATGTGGTCGAAAGTGCCCGCCTCTATCTGCTCGGCGGGATTGGCCCACTGGCCGATGGCGTTGAGTTCCAGGCCCAGACCGGGCAGGGGGCGCACCTCCAGGCCGGCGCCGAAGTCGAACCGCAGGCCGCGCCATGTCGTGGCATCCTCGACCCCGGATCGGCGGAACGGGTAGTTGACGGCGACGCGGGCGCTCGAGTGGAGCAGGTCGGCGTACAGCGCCTGGTTGAACGCCAGGGAGAGATCCGCGCTCGGCGCCGCCATGAACACCACGCAGTCCTTGCTCTTGCCCGCGAGGTCCGTGATGCAGGGGCGGATGATCTCGTTGCCCAGGGCCGGTGCCATGGGGGGAATCCGTGCCGCGGCCGTGAGGTGCATGTTGCCGCCGGGGTATGCGTACAGCGATCGTTCGAGGCCGATGCTGATGTCGCCCACGCCGATTGCCGTCGGGGACTTCATGTAGGGCGGCAGGTCCTTCGAGTTGGACGAGTACTGCTGGACGTAGTCGAACGGCACGGCCAGGCGCAGGGCCATTCCCGGAGCGAGGCCCGCCTCGGCCACGGCCGCCACCTGGGCGTGGTGGCGCGATTCGATCGGGCGATCGGTGACCTTCGGAGGGCAGCGATCCGCCTCGTCCTTCGACGGCGGATCCTTGCAGTCCTTCAGGGAAACCGTGTACTGCGGCGGCGCGCTGCCCGTGGCCAGGTTGATCAGCGTCAGGAAATAGGGCGTGTAGAACGCGGTGGTGCGAATCCGCCACTGGCCCGGTTCGGGCATGGGATCGGTTTCTCCGAGGAGGCCTGCCCGCGCGGGCGGAACGCCTGCCGGAAGCGCCAAAGAGGCCGCGTACGCGACCACGAAGAAGAGTAGGGCCGCGGCAAGTTGCGTGACGAGGTTCCGGCGCTGCATGGCTTCCAAGGGCAGTGTACCCGCGGAAAGCGGGAAGGCGACGTCAGGCCAAAGTCTGCACCAGGTGGTGCAACAGATCGCGGCGCGACAGGATGCCCAGCAGGGTGCCCCGGGCGTCCACCACCGGCAGGTGCTTGATCTTGCGATCGACCATGATCCGGGCGGCGCGGGCAGCGTCCTCGTCGGGGCCGACGGTGAGCACGGGCGCGGACATCAGATCCTTCGCCCGGTAACCGGCGTGCTTGCGCACGTCCTCGTCGAGCTTGCGGCCCCCGCCGATGGGGATGAGGGCGTCGAGCAGCGCCAGCACGACCGGGGGACGGATGGGGCTCTCCTTGTACAGCAGGTCGCCCTCGGTCACGATGCCGACCAGGCGGCCGTCGGCGACCACCGGGAACGCCCCGAAATGGCGCTGATCCCAGATGCGAAGCATTTCGTGAACCGTCGCGTCGGGCGGCACGGTCGTCACGTCCCGGGTCATCAGCTCGCCGACGGTTGCCATGACCAGGATCCTAGCAGCGCGCCGGCCGGCGCGCCAACGCTCCGGCGGCCGCCGCTCAGCTCCGGACGACCAGCCCGACGATCGAGAGCGTGCACACCAGGCGGATCCCGTCGGCGCCGAACAGGCCCAGGAGCGATCCCAGCGCGTCGGTGGCCGCCCGCTTGAGGTAGACGCCGTTGAAGAGGCCCCCCGCCAGCGCCCCCAGGAAGGCGCCGAAGACCATCATCGACATGCCTGCCGTGGCGAAGAGCGCCACGATCATGCCGATGGCGGCCCCCAGCATGACCTGGCGATCCAGCCGGTAGATGCCGACGCCCAGGCGCCGCAGCAGGGGTTCGAAGCCGAAGCCCACCGCCACGAGCACGGCGGTCCAGGCCAGCGGCCAGACGACCGACACCGCCAGGGCGCCCGGTGACGGCGCGGCGGCCGCGTCGTCGCCGGTGATGACCCGCGGACCGAGCAACGCCAGGAGGGGAAACAACTGGACCGCGACGACGTCCGCGGCGGCCAGGACGAGCCCGGCCTTCTTGCCCAGGGCCGCCACGACGATCGCTGCCAGGCCGACGCCCAGCGCCACGAGGGTCAGGAGGTGGTCCATCGCCTAGCGCATGGCGGCCGGCGAGGGCCGGGCCGCGTCGGGGAAGCGCTCGAGCGCCCAGTCGATGAGCTTCTCGGCGAACTGCGCGAAGGTCCACCCGGCGGCCTTGACCGACTTGGGCAGGAGGCTGCCCTCGGTCATGCCGGGGATGGTGTTGGTCTCGAGCAGCACCGGTCCGCGATCCTCGGACACCAGCACGTCGGTGCGCGACACTCCCCAGCAGCCCAGGGCCGTGTGGGCGGCAACGCCCAGATCCTGCAGGCGGCGCGTCAACTCGGCGCCGATGCGCGCCGGCACGATTTCGTCCGATCCGCCGGGCGCGTACTTGGCCTCGTAGGTGAAGAACTCGGCGGCCTTGGGCACGATTTCGACGACCGGGAAGGCCTCGGGAGCCGCGCCGCCCAGCACGGGTACCGTGAACTCGCGCCCCGCGACGAACTCCTCGACCAGCACGGCGCTCCCGTAGTGCGCCGCCTCTTCCCACGCCGCGCCGAACTCCTCGGGGGAGCGGGCGATCTGCACGCCCCGGGTCGAGCCCTGGTTGTCGGCCTTGACGACCGCGGGCCAGCCCAGTTCGGCCCCCACGCGGGCGACCGCCGAGGACGCGGCCATGGCCCGCACCTCGTGGGCCGCGAAGACCAGATCCCTGGCGACCGGCAGGCCGGCCTGCCGGTAGATGGCCTTGGCCACGGACTTCTCCATGGCGAGCGCGCTGGCAAGCACGCCCGAGCCGGTGTAGGGCACGCCGTAAAGCTCCAGCAGGCCCTGCAGCCGGCCATCCTCGCCGCCGGGCCCGTGGAGGGCGATGAAGGCGACGTCGGTCGCGCGCGCGAACTCGGCGAGATCCACGGTGCCGCCCGGCAGCAACTCGCGCAGATCCACCAGCCGCGCCGCGAACTTGGCCGGATCTAGGTGCTTGAAGACGACCTCGCCGCTGGCCAGGGAGATTTCCCGCTCGGACGAGTTGCCGCCGTAGAGGACCGCCACGCGCAATCTGTCTGTCATCAGTGTCCCAGCATCCCGACGGGCTGTCCGGCATCCTTGGCCAACTCGCGGCCGTACCGGAGCAACCGCTTGACCTCTTCGGGCTCGGGCGCTTCCGCGTAGATGCGCAGGACAGGCTCGGTGCCGCTGCCGCGGAAAAGGAGCCAGGCGCCGTCGTCGAAAACCAGTTTGACACCGTCCAGGGTCTGCACGTCGGTGACGCGCAACAGATCGACCGAGCCGGGCGGGGACTTGGCGAGCGATGCGAGAAGCTCGGAGAGCGCGGCGCGGTCGCGCAGCGTCAGGTCGACCCGGTCGTAGTGGTGCGGCCCGAATGTCTCATGCAGGTCGGCGATCTGGGCGGCCAGCCCCTTGCCCCGGGACAAAGCTATCTCCATCAGAAGGAGGCCGCAGAGCAGGCCATCCCGCTCGGGGATGTGGTTCTTGATGCCGATGCCGCCCGATTCCTCGCCCCCGATGAGGATGTCCTCGCGCAGCATCAGGTCGCAGATGTACTTGAAGCCGATGGGGACCTCGTGGACGGGCAAGCCGTAGGAGGCCGCGAGCTTCTCGACCAGGCGGCTCGTGGAGAAGGTCTTGACGACGCCGCCCGACCAGCCCTTGGTCTCGACCAGGTGGCGCAGGATCAGCGCCAGGATCTGGTGGGAGTTGACGAACAATCCGCTGCCGTCCACCGCGCCGATGCGGTCGGCGTCGCCGTCGAACCCGACGCCCAGGGCCATCGGGTAGCGGGTGGCCTCCTTGCGTACCAGATCGACCAGGGCGGAGAGGTTTGGCGAAATGGGCTCCGGGTTGGTGCCGCCGAAGAGCGGATCGCGACCGGTGCGGATCTCGGCAAGGAACTGCGGCGGTGCGAGATCGGTCTGCGGCCGCGCATAGCCGAAGAGTTCCGAAAGGTAGCCGGCGCCCGCGCCGTGCATGGCGTCCGCGGCGACGAACAGGTCGGGCCAGCGCAGGCCGGTCGTGACGCCGCGCCGGGGAGCGAGGCGGTTGCGCATTCCATCGACGTCCACCAGGTTGCGCAACTGGTCGAGATAAGGAGCGCGCGGATCTATTCGCTCCGGCGGCCGGCCGCCCTCGCGGCGCACGTCTTCGCTGCCGCCCAGGCGCCTCTCGACATCCTCGGTGTCGGCCGTGGGCGCGCTGCCGCCGAAATCGGCCTTGAGCTTGAAGCCGTTGTACTCGTAGGGGTTGTGGCTCGCGGTGATGATGAACGCGGCCGAGGCGCCGGTCTGCTTGACCAGCCACGAGAGGTTGGGGGTGGTGGCTGGAACGCGCGAGAACAGGACGCGGAAGCCGTTTGCCGCGCCGACCCGGGCGGCCGCGGCGGCGAAGCGCTCCGACATGAAGCGCGTGTCGTAGCCGACGATGAGGGGCCGGGACGCCCAGTCCGGGTGCCTGGCCTTGAGGTGATCGCAACTTGCCTGCGCCACGCGTTCGACGTTGTCGAAGGTGAACGACGCGGCCATGACGCCGCGCCAGCCGTCCGTGCCGAACTTGACCGGTTCGCCGGTCGCCGCCGTTGCGCTCACGCCAGACAAGTCCCCCTCCCGATGACGCTGTGGTCGGCGAGCAACGTCCCGCCGTTCATGCGGACGTCGGCCTCGATGCGGCTGTGGGCGCCGATGATGCCGCCGAGGATCTGCGCGTTTGGGCCGATGTAGGCGCCGCGCCCCACGATGGCGCCTTGCACGCGGGCCCCGTCGTCCAGCACGGCCTCGGGCCCCACGACCGCGAACTCGCCGAGGCGGACGCCGCTGCCCAGCGAGGCGCCCTCGCCTATCCAGACCGGGCCGGAGTCGATGCGCAGGTCCTCCGGCAGCGCGACATCGCCTTCCACGAAGGCCAGGGGCTCGGCCGCCCCGGCCGGCCAGGCCCGCCAACTCGCCGGCCGCGCCATGGCACCGGACAAGAGATCGCGATGGGCCTTGATGTAGGCCGCCGGGGAGCCGCAGTCCAGCCAGTAAGCCGCCGATCGGAAGGCGAAGAAGGGCACGTCGGCCTCCAGCAGTGCCGGGAAGACCTGCCGCTCGAACGACCAAGGTGTGTCGGCGGGGACGGTGTCGAACAGGTCGGGGTGCAGCACATAGGTGCCGGCGTTGATCCAGAAGCTCTGGGCGCGGCTCCGGGCTTCCTCGAGAGAGGGCTTCTCCAGGAAGCCCGCGATGCGCCCGTCCGCGCCGTGCAGGACCAGGCCGAAGGGAGTGGGATCGGCCACCGGGGTGACCGTGAGCGTCGCCCGGGCGCCGCTCGCCCGGTGCGCGACGAGCAGGGCCGACAGGTCGAGATCCGTGAGGACGTCGCCGTTGAAGACGACCATCGGCTCGCCGTCGAAGAACGGCGCCGCGAGCTTCACCGCGCCGGCGGTCCCCAGCGGCGTCTGCTCCCGGGAGTAACGGATGCGCACGCCCAGCGCGCGCCCGTCCCCGAGGTGCCGCTCGAGATCGTCGGCCAGGTAGTGGAGGTTGACCACGATGTCCGTGAGGCCGTGGCGCCGGCACAGGTCGATCTGGTAGTCGATGATCGGGCGGCCGCACAGCGGCACGAGAGGCTTGGGCGTGTGGTAGGTGAGGGGCCGGAGCCGCGTGCCCTCGCCGCCCGCGATGATCAGGCCGATCATTCGGTCCCCCCTGCGTTCATCCGGCCCTTGAGCGCCACGATCGGCTCGACGGGCATGGGATCCACGCCGGCCAGGACGGCCAGGTAGACGCTCGCATAGTCGCCGAGCAGCACGAGGGAAAGCTGGCGAGCCAGGGCATCGGGGCCCTCGCCCTGCAGGTCGTAGGCGGCGCCGCCCAGGAGATCGATCGCGGCGTCGACCTGCCGCCGCAGGAGCGGCGGATCGGCCGGATCGCGCAGGACGATCAAGGGGCCTCTCGTCGGGCCGGCCGTGGCGAGGTTGACGATCTCGTTGTGGGTGAGCTCGGGAAACACGTTGTAGAGCACGGTCGCCTTGGCGTTTTCGTTGAGCTGGCACTTCCAGCGGAGCGCCACGGCCTCGGTGGACGATGCCACGCCGAACACCGCCGCCGGCAGGCGGGGCCCGCCGTTGTGCGCACCAGTGCCCTGCAGCGTGGCGGCGATGCGCATGGCCAGGTTGTCCCGGGTGGCCGGGCCATACTCCTCGCGCCTGGCTCGCAGGGTTGCCAGGGCGGGCTCGGGGTCGATCGGCGCCCCCAGGGCGTGCAGGACGCCCAGGAGCGTGAAGTACAGCTCGCCCAGCGCCGCCCGCGGCTGCCATCCGGGTGACAGGGGCAGGATGGGGATTCCCGCGGCGCCGGCGCGGGCCGCCAGCGTCCCGCCGACCGTGATCGCCACGCCGGGGATGCCGCGGGCCGCCGCCTCGCCGAATGCCGCCAGGGTCTCGCTCGTCTCCCCGGAGTACGAGAGGAACACCAGCAGGTCGGCCGGCGAAGCCCAGCGGGGCAGGCCCGGCTGCCGCCAGACGGCGACCGGGATGTCCCACGCCGGCGCGAGGAGCGTGCGCGCGAGGTCGCCGCTGATGGCCGAGCCGCCCATCCCGGCGACGAGGATCTGCCGGGGGCGCAGGGCGGGCGGGCGCCAGGCCGCGCCGCGGGCGAAGGCCGGCCCCGCCACGTCCGCGAGGCGGTACACCCGACCCAGCATGTCCTGCGGATCGCGAGTGCGGACGCTTTCGGCGTCGAGGGCGAATGACGGCATGATTACGGCGATTCCTCGAACCAGGAGATTCGCAGTTTAGCACTCCGCCGGGGCTACATCCAGACCTGGCCGAACACGCGGAGCCAGTTGCCGCCTAGTATCTTGGCCATGTCCTCCTCGGCCAGGCCCCGCTCGAGCAAGAGCGCGGTGAGGGCCGGCAGATCCTGGATGCCGGCCACACCGCGGGGCAAGGAGGTGACGCCGTCGAAGTCGCAGCCGAGTCCCACGTGATCGGCGCCGGCGATCTCGACCATGTGCAGGACGTGCCTGGCGACGTCTTCGAGGGCGGCCTCCTCGCCCAGGAACTTGGGGACGACGCAGGCGCCCACGAGGCCGCCCCGGCCGGCGATCGCCCGGAGTTGATCGTCGGTCATGTTGCGCGGATGCGAGCACAGCGCCCGGGCGTTGGCGTGGCTGACCACGACGGGGCCTTCGGTGAGCTCCAGGGCGTGCCAGAAGCCGGCCTCGGCGATGTGCGCGAGATCGAGCACGACGCCGAGATCCCGCATCCGCCGCAGCAGGTCCTGGCCCAGGCCGGTGATTCCCGAGGGCCGGTCACCCACCGTCAGCCCGTCGGCAAAACCGTTGCGGCCGTTCCAGGTCAGGGCGATCATCCGCAGGCCCAGCGCGTACCAGGCGTCCAGCAGGTGAGGATCGTCGGCGAGCGGTTCGGCCCCCTCGAAGGACAGGACGAAGCCGGGCCGGGCCACGTCCACGTCCGCGACCGAGGCGACGAGGCGCACGTCCGGATCCGCGCGGCGGGCCGCATGGAAGCAGGCGGCCATGGCCATGGCGCGGCGCAGCGCCCGTTCGCCCTTGAGGTCGGGCGGCACCCACAGGGAGAGGACCTGCAGGTTGACGCCGGCCGCCTTCATCCGCGGGACGTCGATGTGCAGCATCGGCTGGGCCGGCCCCAGGGCGACGCCCTCCTCGAGCGACCGATCGAGCGTGTCCGCGTGGCCGTCGACGACCGGCACACGGTTGTGCAGGTCCACGGCGAGATCGTGGTAGGATCGGGCTTTCGGCGTAGTCATGACGGACCAGGTTAGCACGTGCATTTTCCCCTGCACCTCGCGATGAGACTGGCCCCGGTGCTGCGGGCACCACGGGCCGAGGTGGGCCTGGCGTTCCGGCACCTGGCCACGGGCGAAGCCTGGACCCACAACGATCGGCGCTTCCCGGCGGGCGATCTCGTGCGCCTGCCGCTGGCGCTGGCGACCTACAAGGCGGCGGCGGACGGCCAGATCGCCCTCTCCAGGCGCGTCGCTCTCGGGGAGGGCGGGGAAGTCACGTTGCGAGACCTCATCCGGCGGACGCTCCAGGGCGAGGACCGGCTTGCGCCGGGCCTGTTGCTCGACCACGTCTCGCTCGACGATCTCAACCGCATCCTCACGGAGTGGGGCATGGCCCGGACCCTGCTCGACGGGCCGCCAAGCGACGCCACGCTCCACGTCACCACGCCCCACGAGATCGCCGGCCTGCTCGCGCGCCTGGTGCACGGCGACGACCTGCCGCCAGGCGCGCGCCAGGAGGCGCTGTCGTTCATGCGTCTCGCGCGGGTGCCGGCCGCGCTGCGGAAGCTCTCGGCCGCTGCCGCCGATCCCGCGCACCTGCGCGGCGTGGGGGAGGGCTTCCGGCACCTGGTCTTCGTCAATCAGGGCCCCGGGGGCTACCTCCTGGCGATCCTCACCGAGGGGCGCATCGGCGAGGCCGCCCTGGCAAAGGTCGTCGCCACGGTCGACTCCTACTACCGGGCCGCCCACGAGAACCTGGGGCGCGTGCAGTCGGTCCTGGAAGCCGAGCGCACCCGGCTGGCGCCCGATGCCCGGACGGTGGCCTGGGACGTCAAGCCCGTCTGGCGCGATGGCAAGCTGGAGCTCGTAGGCCGCGCGTCGGTACCGGAATGGCCCGAGGTGGTGACGGCTTGCCGCGAATCTTCGGAGGCGCCCGTGGTGGACCAGGTCAAGCGTCTGGGAGCCACGCCGCCGCGAGCCATCGCCCTCGCCCCGGTCATCCACCTGCGGCGCGGCCCGGGCCACGCGTTCGAGATGATGAGCCAGGTCGTCATGGGCACGTTGCTCGACGTGCTCGAAGCCGGGGAGGAGTGGTGGCAGGTGCGGGCGCCCGACGGGATGATCGCGTGGGCCCGCAGCACCAACCTCCAGCCGGCGACCGATCGCGACGCCGAACGCTGGCGCACCCGGGAGCAGGTCCTGATCACCAGCCCCCTCGTCACGGCGCCACGCCTTACCCACGGCTCGGTGACGCTGTCGGCGGGCACGCGGCTGGCCTTCGTGGGCCGCAGGAGGGACGATCTGCTGGGCCGCACGCCCGGCCGCGAGGAGGTCCTGCTGCCGGCAGCCGCCTGCCGGCACGTCCCGGCCGACGACGGCTCGAATCCCCTTCGCGCCGGCCTCTCCGAGCCGACGCCGGAGCTCCTGATCCGGATGGCCCACTCGTTCCTCGGCGTGCCCTACCTCTGGGGCGGGACCTCGGGCTGGGGCCTGGATTGCAGCGGCTTCACCCAGCTCGTGTTCCAGATGGCCGGCATCCAGTTGCCCAGGGACTCGGACCAGCAACTGGCTCTGGGGCAGGCACATGGCCCTGTCACTCAGGTCAAGGATCTGGCGCCCGGCGATCTGGTCTTCTTCAAGAGCCACGTGGGCCTGTTCCTCGGCCGCGGCGAGTTCATCCACGCGTCGGCTCCGGCCGGTTGCGTCACGGTCAACGCCTTGATCCCCGGCGCCCAGCACTACGCGTCGGCGCTCGCCAAGCGCTTCCTGGGCGGTGGCCGCGTCCTGGGGGCCAGCCGGCAGGCCTCAGCGGCAGAGGCGCTTGACTTCGTCCCAGGCTCGCCCGGGTAGCAACGGCTCCGGGCGGTACGCGGCCTCCGCGGCCATGTTCCGCAGCCGCGCGATGCGATCGCCCGTGCGGGGGTGCGTGGACAGGTAGGCGAGGGGGCCCGCCAGATCGGGATTCTCCTTGTCCAGGATCTCGAAGAACGACACCATGCCCTGCGGATCGGCCTTTATCCGCTGCATGCGCTTCATCCCCGCCACGTCGGCGGCCTCCTCGTCGTGGCGCCGGTACTGCAGGCCGGCCAGCGTGCCGGCCGCGGAGATGGCCGCCTGGAGCGCCCCGGCGTCGCCGGCGATCAGGCCGATGACGGCTCGCAGCGACAGGTCACGCAGCAAGGCCCGCGTGGCATGGCGCTGTTCGACGTGCTCTATTTCGTGGGCGAGCACGCCGGCGAGTTCCTCGGGCCGGCGCGTCCGCTCCAGGAGGCCCGAGAACACGACGACGTGGCCGCCCGGGGCGGCAAACGCGTTCACCACGTCTTCCCTGGCCACGGCCACCTTGTAGCGGTAGCGCGAGCCGTCGCCCACGAGCCTGGCCACCATCCCCTCGATCGCGGCCAGGCGGGCCGGATCCCCGCAGCGCTTGTCCCGGGGCGCCAGATTCTCGGTGACCGAGCGCCCGAGTTCTTCTTCCCAGGCCACCGGGATGCGGTCGGCGGCAAAGCCCGTCGCCGCGGGCAGGCCCCAGACCCAGCCGGCGACCAGCAATCCCGCCGCCGCGACCGCCGCGCCGATGAAGATGGGCCACTCGAGGGAGCGGGAGCGGGGATCGTGGAACCGCTGCGCGTAACCGGCGGCGAGCAGCCGGATCGCCCGCAGGATGCCGGCGTCGGGCACGGCGAGCGATTCGGGCCCGTGCTCGAACCGGACCACCTCACCGGCGTGGAAGCCCTGCGTCTGCAGCAGGTCGTCGTAGTGCCAGAGCGTTTCCTGGCCATCCGCGAACTGTACGACCAGGCCCGCTTCGGTGACCTCGACCCGGACGTCGTGGCGGTGCGGCGACGCGCCGTCGTAGTAGTGCCCTTCCCAGACGGCTCCCGGCTGGCGCCGGCGCGGCAGATCGCTCAAAGGAAACTCCTTGGGTTGTCAGGATCGTGGCACCTGGGACCGCCGGCGTCCCGCCGGCCCCATGAGGCCGGCAAGATGCCGGCGGTCCCGGGCGCATCGAATCTGACTGCCGTTTCGTTCGGCGGTGTCGGCGCAGCCGGTGGAGAACTCATCAGAGCCTGTGCGCCGCCTGAAAGATCACAGGCCCAGTTCGATGTCGAAGAGGGACTCGGCCACGAAGTCGGCCAGTCCCTCGCCGGCGCTAGAAGCGTCGCGAGCGTCCTGCACCACGGCGTCGAGATCCAGGTCCCCCGCCACGACCAGGTGCTCCAGCTTGAACCGCATGGCGGCAGCGCGCACCCAGGGGTAGGCGAGGCCGAGCGTGAACCCCAGGGCCAGCGCGCTCCCCAGCGCGATGAGGAGCAGGTCGCCGCCTTTCACGTCGTAGCGCAGCCTCGCCCCCGCCACGCACGTGTGCGACCAGAAGAAGCGGTCGCGCGCCGCCTGGTACCAGAACCAGTACAGCCCGAGCGTGAGCGGCGTGAGGACAATTGCCGCCAGGAACTTGGGAAACAGCTTGCGCCCCTCGCCGTCGTAAGAGAGGGCGGTCGTGCCGAAGAACGAGTGGCCCACCTGGTAGCGCCGCAGGTCGTTCTGGAAGAAGGGCGTGTACAGGCCCAGCGTCAGGGCCGTGAGGAGCGAGCCCCTGGCGAAGATCGGGAAGAACTCGCGGATGGTCCCGCGAAACGAGAAGCGGATGCCACGCCAGGAGCTGCGACTGAGCCGGTACCGCTGCGAGCCGACCAGCGCCACGGGGACCAGGGCCCAGCCGGCCAGGCCGAGCAGGATGGACACCAGGATCTGCAGGGGATCGTCGTCCGGCAGGGCGAACGCGGCCGCCATGATGCCGCCGTACAGCACGCCCAGCGCCAGGAGCACCTTGAGCCAGCCGACCAGCAGCTCGCGACCCGTGCCGTGGTAGGAGAAGCGATCGCCCTCGAACTCGGTCTGCGAGTAGAAGTAGCGCTTGAGCCGGACCTTGCCCCAGGGGTAGTAGATGCCGAGCGTCAGGATCGAGAGGAGAATGGTCACCGCGTAGATGCCGAACACCGCGCCGCCGCGGCCGTGGAAGGCGAACCGGCGCTCGGGCGTCACGTGGCGGAGACTTCGTGCAGCTTCTCGTAGTAGTAGCGGGTGTAGTACCGGTCGCTGACGCGCATGGGTACGCCGTCCCCGAAGAACACCCAGCCCACGCGCGGCGCGCCGAACGCCGCGGCGAGCGCCGCCTTGAGCGACGGCTTGAGGACCACGTCCACGCACGGGACGCCGCGCGGGCGCTGGCCCGGCGGGATGACGTAGATGATGCGGTCGTAGCCGTGCTCTATCTCGGCCGGCAACTCGGGCAGCGCGGCGTCAGCGCGGGACATGGTCATCAGGTCGAGATCCTGGATGCCGGTGCCCGCCGCGGCCCCGTCGCACGCTTCCCCGGGCGGAGCGCCGAAACGCGCGAAGATGGCGGGCACGACGTTGGTCTCGCCCGACAGGTCCACCAGCAGCACCTTCTGGCCTTCGCGAACCAGGAACTGGCCCAGCGTGACCGCGACGGTGCCGCCCGCTTCGGGCGTGGGCGCCGTGACGGCGACCTTGCGGATGCTGGGCGCCTGCTGCATGAAGAAGTAGCCCATCGCCTGGCAGGGCTTGGACTGGAGGTGGTAGAGCTTGCCCACCCGTGCCAGACTCTCGGGCAGCAGGCCCAGCACCGGCGCCCCCCACAGCGTGGGGAGGGGGAGCCGCTTGGGGCCCCGTAGCCCGCGCCGGATGAGGAAGAACACCAGGAGCGCGCCGGCGCCGGCGACGATCGCCCCGACCGCCGCCATGCCGGCACCGCCCGGAATGCCCGGCACCTTGGGCAACTCCGGCAGGGCGAGCTTGGGCAGCGCCAGGCCGGGCAGCGCGAACCCCGAAGACTCGAGCGTCACCTGCGCCGAGTAGTCACCGCCCACCTCGTGCACGAGGTCCTCGAGGGGCACGATGAGTGCCTGGGCCGCGGCCTTGGCGTCGGCCGGCGAACCCTCCACCTCGACCTGGACGGAGATGCCCCCGGATGCCGTCTCGACGGCGATCTGCCATGCACGCCCCTCCAGGTCCTTGGGCAGGGCACCCAGGAACAGGGCCGGCACGTCGCTCCGGGCGCGGGCCTGCAGGTCGGCGACGATGCGCTCGGGCGCCGTCGGGCCGTACTCGGCGGTCAGGGCCGCATGGCTCATGCCCTCGGCCAAGGCGACGGGCGCCCAGAGCGCCAGCGTGGCGAGCAGGAATGCGCGGAGCGTTTTCACGAAGATCGGGGGGCGCATGGCTACCCAATGGTATCACTTGCGCCCCCCTAGCCCAGGTGGGTTACATGCGCCAGGTACCGCCGATCCCCAGCCCGGAGATGCCCGCTCCGGGCCCCGCGGCTCCGACGCCGAGGTAGATGGACCCCACCACGTTGCGGTTGAACGCATACCGCAGGCCGAGCGCCGAATCGGTCGTCACCCCTCCGACCTTGAGGCCGAAATTGGTGTCCGCCAGGAAGTGGGTGCGCTCGGTCATCGCCAGGTCCAGCCCCACGCCGAGGCCGAGGAAGTTGAACCCGCCGATTCCCGCCAAGCCGGGCGCGGATCCGGCCAGACCGAGGTTCCAGTTTGGCTGGATGGTGAAAGCCGCGTACTGGATGTTGGTGAACGGGAACACCTTGGTGATCGGCATGCCGACCTGGAGCCCGAGGTTGGGAACGCCGTTGGCGTCCATCTCGAGCTGGCCGCCCGCCAGGGTGCCCAGCGTCAGCCACGCGCCTTCGACGCCTTCCCGCATCAGGTTCCACTTGCCGTGCAGATCCAGCCGCCCCCTCCATGGAGCGGTCGCCGAGGCGCCGACCCCGGCTCCGATTTCGAAGCCGTCGGTCACCGCGGCGTCGGCCCGCACGTTGAGACCGGTGCCGATCACGCCCAGAGCGACGCCCGGCGCGCCGGCGAAGACCGGCGCAAGGCCAGTCGCGCCGAGTCTCAGGTCGAACCCGAGCAACGACACGCCTTCTGGCAAGGTAACCGCCGAGTTGACACTCCACATCCGCGTCGGACCGATGGGCGTCGCGACCTCGGCGACCGGCACGCGAATGGTTTCCTGCGACCGCTCCATCACTTGCGCGCCGGCCGGCAGGCTCCATACCAGGCTCGATGCGCCCGCGAGGGCAGCGGTCGTGACAATCAGGCCCCGCATAGGCTCCCCTCCTCCCCGGGTGAATGTTACGAACCGTAACTCCCGGACCGGGCCCACGGCAACGGACGCTATGCCCGCGCCACCACGAGAGCTCGCACCTCTGCGGCGCCCGCGGCTCGAAGGGCGGAAGCGGCGGTAAGGGCCGTCGCCCCGGTTGTGAGGACGTCGTCGACGAGGATGATGCAGCCGGCGACCGGCGCCGCGGCAAAGGCGCCGGCCAGCAGGACCCGGCGCTCGCCGGGCCTGGCCCCGTGCAGGGGCGGCGTCTCGCGGACCCGGCGCAGCGCGTCCGGCCGGTAGGTTGCCCCCGCCGCCCGGGCC
>Ga0194120_10002086_pt1 | contig 34973 bp, 31 predicted proteins | sample TA2MahCa65mmetaG_FD_148642 | JGI IMG/M metagenome (GOLD analysis project Ga0194120, IMG submission 148642) | Freshwater microbial communities from Lake Tanganyika, Tanzania - TA2015019 Mahale Deep Cast 65m | ecosystem: Environmental > Aquatic > Freshwater > Lake | place: Tanzania: Lake... | reverse complement strand
CCGGCTCTGGAGCCGGTGCAGGTTCTGGAGCAGGTTCCGGCGCGGGTGCAGGTTCCGGTGCTGGCGCGGGTTCCGGCTCGGGAGCTGGCGCAGGTTCCGGCGCAGGCGCGGGTTCCGGTGTAGGTGCGGGTTCCGGTGTAGGTGCGGGTTCCGGTGTAGGTGCAGGAGCCGGCTCGGGAGCTGGCGCAGGATCCGGCGCAGGCGCGGGTTCCGGTGTAGGTGCAGGAGCCGGCTCGGGAGCTGGCGCAGGTTCCGGTGCTGGCGCGGGTTCGGGTGCAGGCTCTGGAGTCGGTGCAGGTTCTGGAGCAGGTTCCGGCGCGACTTCGCCGCCCCCGAGTTCGCGGAGCAAGTCCTCGGTCGATGGCGCCACGGGCACCGTCGATGGGGCGGTTGTGGTACCGCCGGGTGCCGGCGCGGTCGTCTCACTCCCTTGGGTTCGGCGATACTCCTCGCGAGCGCGGCCGGTGAGCAACTCCGGGATCGTCTCGTCCACCTGGCATGCGGTCGAGCGGGAGATCAAGATGGTCTCGACGGTCGGAGCCGCACCACCCGCGGCGGCCAGCGCACTGCGCAGCCGGAAGTCGGGCCGAGTCAAGTCATACACATTTGGCTGGTTGACCTGGCCATCGATCGTGTACTGGAGCGAGCCCGATCGGAGCAACTCCACGCGAACCTGCGGATTGTTCAGGAGCGGCTCAAGCAGTTTCTCAATCGCCGTCTGCACCTCGGGAACCGTCAGTCCGACGGCATGAACCGTGCCGTAGGGCAGGTGGACATTGCCCGACGGATCGACCACGATCTGGGCTTCGTCCTCTTGGTTCGCATTCAGGCGTCCGAGGACCCCAACACGCAACGCATCGCCCGCCGCAATGGTGGTCTCAAGTTCACTCAGGATCTGGACATCGTCACCAACGGGCTCGGTCGGCTTCAACGGCAGACGGTCCACGCCCTCGATCACATCCAACCGCTGGAGCACGGGGATCGTCGTCGGGGTGGTCTCGAACCGACCGGTCCGGCTTGGATCGAAGAAACTGGCCGTTTCGCAACCACACCCGATCGAGGCAAGACCGAGGATGGCTGCAAGTTTGCTATTCCAAAGGTTCATATCATTGACTTACTTGCAGAACGATGGTGACGGGGAATCACCTGAGGGATCATCGGCCGGATCGTAGCCAGACCTGAACGAAGGCCGGCGGTCCCGGGTTCCCGACAATCAGCCAATCGACACCCCCTCCAGGACCGCCATCCGTGACGCCACGCCAAGCGTGACCTGTCGAAGGATCCGACTGCGGCCGGGGTCGTCGGCGACCGAATCGTCGATTTCGACGCCGCGGTTCATCGGACCCGGGTGCAGGATCACCGCGTGGGCCGGCAGGCGACGAATTCTGGCCTGCGTCAGTCCATAGAGGATCCGGTAGTCGCTGCTGATGGACGAACCCGCTGCGCGCTCGAGTTGGATCCGAAGCATGATCACGGCATCGACATCGTGCAAGGCCGTGTCCAGATCATGGGACACCTCGACCTGTCCAGGCGACGAGCCAATCGCTTCCATGGTGCGCGACACCAGCGTCGGCGGACCGACCAGCCGCACGCGAGCGCCAAGGAGGCAGAGCGCCTTCGTCGTCGAGCGCGCCACACGGCTGTTGGCGACATCTCCGACGATGGCCACACGACGGCCATCGAGGGGACCGAGCGCTTCGCGAAGTGTGGCCACATCGAGCAGCCCTTGAGTCGGGTGCTCGTGACGACCATCCCCTGCGTTGATCACTGGAATTCTCAGCGCTTTTGCGACCATCGCCGCGCCACCGCTGATCGTGCAGCGCACGACCATGACGGCAACGCCCATCGCTTCGATGTTCAGGGCCGTGTCGACCAGACTCTCGCCCTTGCTCGCGCTGCTGCCAGCGGCTGCGACTGTGAAGACCTGCCCACCGAGCCGATGCACGGCTGTTTCGAAACTGCACCGCGTCCGTGTGCTGTCCTCGAAGAAGACATTCGCCACGACCTTGCCGTGGAGCGTGGTCTTGGCCGGCTGACGCCCCTCGGCATGCGGAATGTTGCTGCTCGTCGCCTCGAGCAACTGCTCGAGCTGGAGCCGCGTCAGGCCTTCGATCTGCAAGAAGTCGTGCACGACCGGAAGGTAGCGCAGGTGGGCGCATGGCCCCGTCGCCGTGGAACGGAGGGCCCGGACCGACCTTCTTCAGCCGCGCTTGGACGACGATCGGGCGGCACCCTTGGCCGACGCGCCCGGCACTGCGCCCAACTGATCGATCGCCTGAGCAACATTGGCCACGCCAACGATGTCTGCCTTGCCCGACAGCGTCGCCAGATCCGCCACTTGGCTGGCTGGCACGAGCAGCGCCGAGCAGCCACGGCGGACCGCCTCGCTCGCTCGTTGGAGCAGCTGGCGCGTTGGGCGAACCTCGCCCGAGAGTGCGACCTCGCCGATGGCCGCCGTTCCGCGGCCGAGGGTTCGATCGAGGTGTGCACCGGCCACCGCCAGGCAGACCGCCAGATCACCCGCAGGCTCCACGATGCGAAGCCCGCCAGCGACGCTCGCGTAGATGTCGCGGTCGCCAAGTCGCAAGCCCCCGTGGCGTTCGAGCACGGCGATCATCATGGCAAGCCGATTGGCATCGACACCGCTTCCTTTGCGCTTGGCGCTGCCCAAGATGCCAGCCACGACGAGCGATTGAATCTCAGCCAGCAGCACGCGCGTCCCTGCGAGCGTTGGAAAACTGACGCAGCCGGCGCGCGCGACGGCATCGGGCGCGATCGCGCCCTCGTCGACTTGTTCGAGTCCCGAGCCCGTCATCTCGAAGAGACCGATCTCGAGTGTGCTCCCGAATCGGTTCTTGACGCCACGCACGACGCGCCACGCCAGATGGCGATCGCCCTCGAACGAGAGCACGACATCGACCATGTGTTCAAGGAGCTTGGGGCCCGCGAGATCGCCCTCCTTCGTGACATGGCCGACGACGATGACGACCGTACCGGTCGACTTGGCGAATTGCACGGCATCGAGGCAGCAGCGCCGCAGCTGACTCATGCTGCCGGGAAGCGCATCGAGATCGTGTCGCGACACAAGCTGGATCGAGTCAATCGCCAGGATCGCGGGCTTGATGACGCGCGCTTGCTCAAGAATGCGAGCGATGTTCGAATCGGCCAGAAGATAGAGATGCTGATCGCGCTCGGCGTTGGATGGGCTGTCGATGCGCTCGGCGCGCAACTTGACCTGATGCGCGCTTTCTTCGCTGCTCGCGTAGAGCACGGGCGTGCCGCGCGCGGCGACATGACCGAGTGCCTGCAGCAGCAGCGTGCTCTTGCCGATGCCTGGGTCGCCGCCGAGCAGGATGGCGCTGCCGGGAACACAGCCGCCGCCGAGAACGCGATCCAGTTCGCCAACGCCGGTGGCGAATCGCGGCGCCTCGAGCGGCTCGACCTGCGCCAATGGAACGGCGGGCGACGCCGACGCGAGAGCTTGCCATGGCGCGGAGACGCCATCGCAGGTGGGGACCGCGGCCGCGTCGTGACGAAACTCCTTGAGGCTGTCCCACGCACCGCAGTCAGGGCACTTGCCGGCCCAGCGCACTTGGACACCGCCGCAGCCATCGCAGACCCAGGATGTGCGCAACTTGGCCATGGATGCTCCGAGGGTAGCAACGCCCGAGCGCGGCCACCGTGACACCCTGAGAAAGTCGGCGCAGATCCCCACGCGAGTCGCCGCCCAGATCCCCCCAGCGATGAACATCAACACAATTCCCAAGGGCGGACACGCTGCGTGGCTCACCAGCGAAAGCGGAAACGAAGCGGGCGCCGAGAAGGTCGGAGTTCCCCTCGACGCCCGCATGAAAGTCGTGTCGGGAATCTATGCCACGAAGATCGCGCCACGCAAGTCGCGCCCCCCGCGCCACGCCGAACCGCGCGGTCCGACAACCTTCACGATCGCCGTTCACCACATCGCTGGTCGCCGCGCGCGGCATGACATCCTGCACACCCCGTATGACCTGCACCGCGGGTCGCCGCGCGCATCACGACAACCTGCATGCTCGGTGAGTCCTGCACCGCGGGTCGCCGCACGCGGCACGACCTTCATCGCTTGATGAGCGTTCGCATTGATGCAACCCACTCGGCGTACTCGATCATCGCCCGTCGTCGTTGCGCGGCAGAAGGCCATCGCGCCGCATCGCAGCCGAACGCAGTCTCACGCCGCCATGACCAGTACGCACCACCGAGTCGGAACCTCGTCGCGAAGCCAAGGCGGACGAGAGCGATGACGGCGCGCAGCAGTCGCATCAGTGCATCGAGATTGGGCCTTGCGCCGGATCGGGCATGGCCGATTCGTCGAGCGCCAATGGATGGGTCGGAGCGGCTTCGCCCTCTGTCACTGGCGAAAAACGGCTGCCAATGATGCGAATGCGCTGATTGGCGTTGGGCTGCTTGGGCAGAAGCGGGCGCACGGCGTAGATCACGCCGACGCACGCGATGCTCGCCAGCCACATCAGGTCGGTGCGGCCCCAGTACACCATGAGCGCCGTCGCAGCGAGCACGAGCACCGACGCCGGGATCATGCCTTCCCATGCAAGACGCATGAGCTGGTCGTAGCGGAAGCGCGGCACGGTCCAACGAACCGCCATGCCCAAGCTGACGACGAGGAAGATCTTGCCAGCGAGGATGCCAAACTGCGCCACGATCAGGAGCGGCCCGCCAACGAGCGGCAGATCGGGACCCGCGCCGAACGGATTCAGGCTGAAGCCACCCAGGAACAGCACGCAGAAGAGCGCCGACCCGGTGATCATGTGGAAGTACTCCGCCAGGAAGAACATGGCGAAGCGCATGCTGCTGTATTCGGTGTGGTAGCCGCCCACGAGTTCGCTCTCGGCCTCCGCAAGGTCGAAGGGAGCGCGATTCGATTCAGCGAGCAGGCACGCGTAGAAGATGATCGCCGCCAGCGGCTGCTGCAGCAGATTCCACATGCCGTCCTGCTGGGCCAGCACGATGGCGTAGGGATCGAGCGACCCCGCCAGCAGCACCACGCAGAGCAGGCTCACGCCCATCGGAATCTCGTAGCTGATCATCTGCGCGCTCGCGCGAAGTCCGCCGAGGAAGCTGAACTTGCTGCCGCTCGCCCAGCCACCCAGACCCACGCCGTACACGCCCAAGCTCGCGACCGCCACCAGATAGATCACGCCGATGTTTACAGCCGCGCCAGTGATCTTGACCTGAACGCCTTCAAGGCCGAGCATCGACGCGAGGCCAAACGGCAGCTGCGAACAATCGAGCACTCCCGCCCAGGGGATGATCACGAAACCGATGATCGCCGGGATGATGATGAGCGCTGGCGCGAGTGTGAACAGCGCGCTGTCGGAGTTCTTGGGCCGGTAGTCCTCCTTGAAGAGGAACTTGAGACCGTCGGCGATTGGCTGGAGCAGCCCCTTGGGGCCGACTCGGTTGGGACCGATGCGGTCCTGCATCCACGCGCTGAGCTTGCGCTCGAGCATGATCGAGTACGCGCACCCACCGAGGATGACATGGATCACCACGAAGATGGTGATCGCGTTGGTGATGAGTTGCGCGATGCCGCCGGTCTCTGGAATCAGGGCCTGCATGGGAGAGAGATCCTAGCCGCTGCACGGCCGTGGGCCCACCCGGGTCAGCCAGTGGGCTTCGGGCACACTTGCTCGGCTCGGTCACCGCGCGAGCGCAGGCTCGGCTTCGAGTGCTGGGCGGGCCAGATGCGGGAAGTAGTCCTGGATCGCGTGCACATCCCACGAGCCGCTGCGGATGGCAGCGATCGCCTGCACCGCCGCGCGTGCACCCGCGACCGTCGTGACGATCGGAATGCCCTGTCGCACCGCCTGTGCCCGGATGCGCCCTTCGTCCGTGTTCGCGCCCTTGCGCGTGGGCGTGTTGATGATGAGCGCGATGTCGCCGTTGGACATCAGATCGAGAATGTTTGGACGCACGCCTGAGGCGATCTTCGCCACGATCTTCGCCGGAATCCCGTGCGCGGCGAGTCGTTCGCCCGTGCCTGAACTGCAGACGATGACGAAGCCCATGCCGTGCAGTGCACGCGCCACATCGATCGATGCCGCCTTGTCGGACTCGCGCACGCTCAGGAAGATGCCGCCGCTGGTCGGCAGCGAAATCCCTGCACCCATCTGGGCCTTGGCGAAGGCCACGGGCAGATCGCGGTCGGCTCCCATGACTTCGCCGGTCGAACGCATCTCGGGTCCGAGCACAATGTCGACGCCCAGGAACTTGGCGAATGGGAAGACGCTCTCCTTGACCGCGTAGAAGCCCGTGTCGTGCACTTCGGTCGCGCCAAGCTGCGACAGGCTCGCGCCCATCATCACGCGCGCGGCGTGACGCGGCCACGGAATGCCCTTCGCCTTGCTCACGAACGGCGCGGTGCGACTGGCTCGCGGATTCACTTCAAGGACATAGATCGTGCCGTCCTTGAACGCCATCTGCACATTCATCAGTCCGCGCACGCGCAGTTCGCGAGCCATGGCCCGTGCCTGGCGGCGCACTTCGTCGATCACGCTCTGGGGCAACGAATACGGTGGGATCGTGCAGGTGCTGTCGCCGGAGTGAATCCCAGCTTCTTCGATGTGCTCCATCACGCCGCAGACCAGGGCCTGGGGGGCGTCGTCTGCGTGCGCGACCTGCCGGCTCCTGCTCGCTTCGTCGGGCGTGAAGTCGGCGATCACATCGACATCGATCTCGATCGCGTCGCTGAGGAAACGATCGATGAGGACTGGCCGGTTCGCGAGTTCGCTCACATCGACGGCCTCGCTCATGTAGCGACGCAGCGCCGTCTCGTCGAAGCAGGTCTCCATCCCGCGGCCCCCGAGCACATAGCTCGGTCGCACCAAGACGGGGTAGCCGATCGTGTCGGCGATCGTAACGGCTTCGCTCAAGCTGCGCGCAATGCCCGACGGCGGCTGGCGCAGACCAAGCCGATCGATCATCGCCTTGAAACGGTCGCGGTCTTCCGCGAGGTCGATCGAGTCAATGCCGGTGCCGATGAGCGGAACGCCGGCCTTGTGCAGACCATGCGCAAGGTTGAGCGGCGTCTGACCACCGAACTGCACGATGCACCCCGCCACGCCGCCGGAGCGCGACGGCACATCGACGCCGCCGCCGTTCAGGCGCTCAACGATGTTGAGCACATCCTCAAGCGTGAGTGGTTCGAAGAAGAGCAGGTCGCTCGTGTCGAAGTCTGTGCTGACGGTCTCGGGATTCGAGTTCACCATCACGCTCTCGAAGCCCATGTCCTCGCACGCGAACGCGGCCTGACAGCAGCAATAGTCGAACTCGATGCCCTGACCGATGCGGTTGGGGCCACCGCCGAGAATGACGACCTTCTTGCGGTCACTCACGCGAATCTCGTCGTCCACGCGCACCGGAGCACCCGGCGACGCGCTGAAGCCGGATTCGTAGGTGCTGTAGTAGTAGGGCGTGGCGGCCTCGAACTCAGCCGCGCAGGTATCGACGAGCTTGAAGGCGGGCTCGATGCCAAGCGACTTGCGGTGTGCGCGCACGACCAGCACGGTGTCCGGCGTGATGTCGCCCAAGTAGACCTGCGCAAGCTGGGCATCGCTGTAGCCCATCTGCTTGGCCGTACGCAATGTTTCGCGCGGCAACGCATCGAGTGTCGGGAACGAGAGCAGCGTGTCCTCGAACTCGACAAGTTGGGCGAGCTGGTCCACGAACCACGGGTCGTAGCCCGTGAGTGCGCAGACCTGCTGCGCCGGCATGCCTTCCTTCAGCGCGTAGCGCACGAAGTAAAGGCGGCCCTGGCCGGGCACGCTGAGCTTTCGGTGCAGTGTTTCGGATGGGATCGGCCACGCGAGCTTGCTGCCGTCAGCCATCTCGAGTCCGGCGAGCGCGTCGGTCGGCATGCCCTTGCCAAAGGGAACGCCCGCGGCCTTGGCAGCGCGCCATGCGGCGAGCCACTTGTCGTTGCGGTCAAGGCCGAAACCGAAGCGCTTGACCTCCATGCTGCGGATCGCTTTCTGCAGCGCTTCCTTGAAGGTGCGGCCCATCGCCATGCCTTCGCCCACTGACTTCATCTGCGTGGTCAGCGTCTCGTCGGCTTCTGGGAACTTCTCGAAGGTCCATCGTGGGATCTTCACGACCACATAGTCAATGCTCGGCTCGAAGCAGGCGCTCGTCGTGCCGGTGATGTCGTTGCGCAGTTCGTCGAGTGAGTAGCCCACCGCGAGCTTCGCGGCGATGCGCGCGATCGGGAAGCCCGTCGCCTTGCTGGCGAGCGCGCTCGACCGCGAAACGCGAGGGTTCATCTCGACGATGACCATCTCGCCGTCCTTGGGGTTCACCGCGAACTGCACATTGCTTCCGCCCGTCTCGACCCCGACGGCGCGCATGATGGCGAACGCCGCGTCGCGCATGCGCTGGTATTCCTTGTCCGTCAGCGTCTGGATCGGCGCAACCGTGATTGAGTCGCCGGTGTGCACGCCCATCGCGTCGATGTTTTCGATGCCGCAGACGATGATGCAGTTGTCGTTGCGGTCACGCACGACTTCGAGTTCGTACTCCTTCCAGCCGAGCACCGACTGGTCGATGAGCACCTGCCCGATCATGCTCGCCGCAAGGCCGCGCCGCATGATCTCGTCGAATTCCTCGCGGTTGTAGGCGATGCCGCCGCCCGTGCCGCCGAGCGTGAACGCTGGGCGGATGATCGCCGGTAGGCCGATCTCCTCCAGGAATGCGCGCCCATCTTCGAGCGTGGTCACCGTGCGTGCCTTCGGTTGACGCAGCCCGAGTCCCTCGACGATGCGGCGGAAGGCTTCGCGGTCCTCGGCTCGATGAATGATCTGGCGGTCGGCGCCGATCATCGCGATTCCATGCCGCTGCAGGATGCCACGGTCGAAGAGCGCACACGCGCAGTTCAGGGCGGTCTGCCCGCCAAGGGTCGGCAACACAGCATCAATCGGGGTGCCGAGGGCCTTCTCCTTCTCGATGATCCGCTCGACCGCTTCGGGCGTGATGGGCTCGATGTAGGTCCGGTCGCTGAAGCCCGGATCCGTCATGATCGTGGCAGGGTTCGAGTTCACGAGGACGACGCGATAGCCCTCTTCGCGAAGGGCCTTGCACGCCTGCGTGCCCGAGTAGTCAAACTCGCAGCCTTGTCCAATGACAATGGGACCGCTGCCGATGATCAGGATGGTGGAGATGTCGTCGCGTCGTGGCATGGTGGGTGCTCAGGGCAAAATCAGGGCGAGGATAGCGCAACGGCCCGACGGCATAATGCCCCTGCATGACTGCCGCCGACGCCGCGACCGCGCAACCCCTGGTGAGCGCCACGAGTGCCTTGGTTGGGGTCGCCGTGGCAGCGTGGATTGCCTTCTGGTGCTGGATCTGGTGGTGGTTTCTGCCGGCGGCGCGACGGCAGCTCGATGCCGATGACACGACCGCGTTCTTCGCGCAGATCGGTCGGATCTGGACTCGTCGCGTGCACCGCTTCCGCACGGATGGCTTCGTGCCCCAATCTCAGGACCTGCTCGAGGACGCCTCGTCGGGCCCGGTCATCGTCGTCTGCAACCATGTCGCCGGAGTCGATCCGATCCTGGTGCAGCTCACGATGCGCCGGCGGCTGCGATGGTTCATGGCTGCCGACCAGATGGTCGGCGTACTCGGTTGGTTCTGGCGGCTGCAGCAGGTGATCCCGGTCCACTATGACCGTCGCGACACGCAATCGCTCCTTGCTGCGATGAAACACTTGCGCTCCGGCGGCGCGCTCGGGGTCTTCCCCGAGGGTGGCATCGAACGACCGCCGGGGCAGGTCTATCGATTCATGCCAGGATTCGCATCGCTTGCGGCCAAGGGCAAAGCTCGCGTGGTCGTGATGTCGCTGCGCGGCATTCCGGCAAACGCGGGCACGCTGCGGAGCTTGTTCGTTCCCTGCTCGGCCACCGTGCGACTTCTGGGAGTCCTCGATCCTCCGCGCGCTGCCGATGTCGATGCGTTCACCGAGCGCGTGCGGACGATGATCGCCACCGACCTCGGCTTACCGCTTGCGGACCGTCACCTCGATCACATCGAGGAGCGGCTCACGCAGCCCGCTGCGGGCGCGTCAGGATGACTTGAATCTGAAGGCGGCCGTGACGACCGCGTCGGCCGTCGCCAAGGCAGGCTCGGCATCGAGCGCGCGGTCCACCAAGTCGCGCGCGCCCGCGCGGCTCTCCCCGAGCTGGACCAGAATCGCCATCGCGTCGAGCGCGAGTTGGCCACCCGCCGCTGGCACGGTGCCCTTTGCACCAGCGACCGTCGTGCCGAGTTGGAGGAACGGCCCCATCTTGTCCTTCAGGTCGACCACGATCGTCTCGGCGGTCTTGCGACCGATCTCGGGAAGGCTCGTGAGCAGTGCAAGGTTGCGATCGACGATCGCCTGCGCGACCTGCCCGAACGGCAACTGCAGCGCGCGGAGCGCCTTGCGATTGCCGATCCCCTTCACGGTCGTGAGGAGTTCGAAAAACTCACGATCGCGCACCGTGCGAAACCCGATGAGCCGCGGCCAGAAACTGCTGCCCTGCCCCTGAGATTCCAGATAGTGCAGCGTGACAAACTCGAGTTCACTGCCGATCGCGCCGGCGAGCCGCATCTGGTCGGCGGCGGGCACGAGCACCTCGTAACTCACGGCCCCGCATCGCACGAGCGCGATGCCTTCGTGAAGTTCCTCAAGGGTGCCGTGGAGTCGCGCGATCATGCGGGGAGCGTACCGGGCGGCCGCGTAGGATCACGCTCATGGCGCGGTACGCAATGATCATGGCCGGCGGCAGCGGCACGCGGCTTTGGCCGATGAGCCGTGCGGCGATGCCCAAGCAACTCGTGCCCTTCATCAACGGCCGCAGCCTGCTCGAGCTCGCAGGCGAGCGCATCGCGGGACTTGTTCCTGCTGAACGACGCCTGGTGTGCGCAGCCGATGCCTACCGGAATCAAGTGCTCGCAGCCGTCCCGGGGCTCGAGCCTCGAAACTTCCTTGGTGAGCCGATTGGGCGCGACACGCTGAATGCCGTCGGATTCACTGCCGCGGTGCTCGCGGCGCGCGATGCGGACGCCGTCTTCTGCGTGCTGACTGCCGATCACGTGATCACTCCGCAGGCGACCTTCGAGGCGTGCATGCAGACGGGCTTCGCCCTGATCGAAGCCGATCCGTCGAGATTCGCCACCTTCGCGATCGCTCCGAACCATCCCTCGACTGCGTACGGCTACATCGAGTTCGGCGATCCCGTGCCCGGCTTCGCGCCCGCCGTGCGCTGCAAGCGCTTCGTCGAGAAGCCCAACATCAAGCGCGCGCAGGAGTTCATGACCAGCGGCCGTTTCGGTTGGAACAGTGGCATGTTCGTCCTGCATGCGGGCACGGTGCTGAGAGCGATCGAACGCTTCTGCCCAGCGAATCACGCCGGAATCATGAGGATTCGCGATGCTGCGGCCACTGGCGGCAATGTTTCGCACGCCGTCGCTGCCGTCTATCAGCACCTTCCCAAGGTGAGCGTCGATGTGGCCCTCATGGAACCCGCGAGCGTGGACGCTTCGCTCTCGGTCGCAACCGTACCCATGCCGGTCGACTGGAAGGATGTGGGATCGTGGCCGAGTTGGGGTTCCACGCTGCCGGCGGACGAAGCGGGCAACCGCGGCTCGTGCCATGCGGTCCATCTGGACTCGACCAACATCATCGTTGCGAGCGACGATCCAGAACACCTCGTCGCCACGATTGGGCTGGACCACGTCGTCATCGTGCGCACGAAGGACGCCACGCTCGTCTGCCGCGCCGACATGGCCGAGCAGGTGAAGGACCTGGTGGCGCGGCTCCCCTCACCGCTCCGCTGATGGCCCGTTTCCTCGCGATCGATCTTGGTGACAAGCGCACGGGACTTGCCGTGGCCGACAGCGTGCTCCGGTTGCCCATGCCGCTCGAGGTTGTGCAGGCGACCACGCACGATCTGGTCCGCGATGCGGTGCTGCGTGCGATCGAGAGCCATGACCCGACTGACCTCGTCGTCGGCATGCCGTTCAACATGGACGGATCCGAGGGACCGCGCGCGAAGATCGTGCGCGCCTTCGTCGAGTTGCTTCAACAGCGAACGAAGTTGCCGATCCACCTTCAAGACGAACGGTGTTCGAGCTTGGATGCCGAGGAGTTCCTCCAGCGCAGCGGCCGCACGCACGGCCAGAAGAAGGCAATCCGGGATGCACTCGCCGCCTGCGTCATCCTGCAGGCATTCCTCGATTCGCGAGCGTGAGACGATCCGTCAGCGGGCCTGCGCGCCAGTGCAGGCGGCACGGTCGAGGTACCAACGCAGCTCTCCGCCCGTCGGTGCAATCCCGCGGATCGGAAGGTTGGCGGCATCTTCTGCATCGGCCCGGGCCACGCGTTCGAGCATCGCGTGCTTGGATGCGCCCATGACGAGCACGGCGACGAATCGCGAAGCGTTCAGCAGTCGATAGGTCATCGTGACGCGGTCCGGCGGCGTGACGGTGGGGCCATCGTTGAAGGTGATGAGCGCGTCGGACTCGCGCAGCGCCGGACTGTGCGGAAAAAGACTCGCCGTGTGGCCGTCGCCGCCCATGCCCAGGAGCACGAAGTCGAGCCGGTTGTGTCCTGCTTCGCGCCACGCGAGCGTCTCGCGAATGGCTCGGTCGTACGCAGCGGCGGCGCCCGGCAGGTGGGCGTCCATCGGATGCACCTGCTGCGGCGGGATGTCAACATGCTCGACGATCGTTTCGCGGATGTGCCGAAAGTTGCAGCGATCGTCATCGGGCGCGACGCAGCGTTCGTCAACGACCCACAGGTGCGTGCGTTCCCACGGCAGGTGGCGAAAGCGTGGATCGACCATCAGGCAGCGATAGAACGGCAGCGGCGTGGATCCGCCCGAAAGGGCAAGATGGAATGAGCCGAACGCACGCACGCAATTGTTCGCCTGCAGAAGCAGATCCGCGCCGAGCGATCCGTGCACATCGTCGGCATCGACTCCCGTGACCACCCGACCAGGCAGCGCGGGTGCCGCGAACGAATCATCCACGAGTTCGTACGGATCGATCTCCATGGCTCAGCCGTCGTGCCAAGCCCGTCCATCGCGCAGCATCAGGTCGTCAGCCGCGCGCGGACCCCATGAACCCTGCGCGTAGTTGCCAGCAATCCCCTCGCGCAGTGGCGCACTGCGCGCATCCAGGAACGGCATGACCGCGCTCCATGCGCCTTCGACTTCGGTGCGGTGCTTGAAGAGCGATTGGTCACCGCGCATGGCATCCACGATGAGCGGCCCGTACGCCTCGATGGGATTCCCGCCGAACTCCTTGCGAAAGTCCGCTTGCATCGCAATCGGCGCGATCGCCATGCGGCGACCTGGGATCTTGCTTTCAAAGCGCAACTCCGCGCGCTCGCGCGGTGCGATCTCAATCACCAGACGATTGCCCTGCACGCCGCCGGCCCCGTGCGGCACCTCCTTGAAGAGGTCCGCAGCCGGTGGTTTGAACTGCACCACGACCTCAGTGCGCTTCGCGCGCATGGCCTTGCCAGTGCGAAGGTAGAACGGCGTGCCGGCCCATCGCCAAGTATCCAGGTGCAACTTGAGGGCGGCGAATGTCTCGACCGTTGAACCCGGCGCGACGCCTGGAAGCTGTGCGTACGCGGGCTCAGCACCAGCGGCGTACTGGCCAAACGCACCGTGCGTGGCGACCTCGGACGCGGCGGTCTGTCTGATCGCACCGATGATCTTGATCTTCTCGCTTCGGATCTCGTTGGCACGCATCCGATTCGGCGGCTCCATCGCCACGAACGCCAGCACCTGCATCAGGTGGCTCTGGATCATGTCGCGCACCGCACCCGTTTGCTCGTAGAAGCCACCACGCGTGCCGATGCCAACGGTTTCAGCCGCCGTGATCTGCACATGGTCGATGTAGCGGTGATTCCACACCGGCTCGAAGATGCTGTTGGCGAATCGAAGCACGAGCAGGCTCTGCACCAGATCTTTGCCCAGGTAGTGGTCGATGCGGTAGGTCGAGTCTTCTTCGAACACCCTGCCGAGCGCTCGGTTCAGGCTTGCCGCGCTGGCTTCGTCGGTCCCGAACGGCTTCTCGACCACGATCCGTTGCCACGATCGGCCGTTGGGATCAATGCTGCACCATCGCTTGCCTTCGGTGACCAGGCCGGCTTCGTCGATGCAACGCACGATCGGCTCGTAGAGCGATGGAGCAACCGAGAGGTAGAAGAGGATGTTGTCGCGCGTGGCGCGTGTTCTCGCCAGCGCACTCAGTCGCTCGACGAGCGCCGGATAGGACGCCTGATCCACTGCATCGCCCGCGTGATAGAAGAGCCGCTCTTCAAACGACTGCCAGCGGGTTGGATCGAAGCCCTGCACCGATGCCTGCGCAGCCGCACGCAGTTCCGCGCGCCAACTCTCATCCGTCTTCGCAGTCCGGCTCATGCCGAGGATCGCCGTCGAAGGATGGAGTGCACCGAGACAGTGCATCTCGTACATCGACGGGATGAGCTTGCGATGCGTCAGGTCGCCGCTCGCGCCAAGGATCAGGAGCACGCACGGGTCGGCACCCGCGGACGACTGGGTCAAAGTCGTGGCGGGCTGGCTGGAAGTCGCTGGGGCAATCGGCGCGGCCGTCATGGGCGCCGGAGCATACGCCCCGACCCCAGCTCAGAAGAGCACTTGGTACTGGACGGCGACGTACATCTGCCCCGAGGCATCGCCCGTCGGTGGCTGGACATCAGGCAACAGGTTGGCGTTTGGGTTCGCGAAACCGTTGCCGAACTTGTTCGCGCTCAGACCATCGAACGAGTAGCCCATGTCCAACTGAACCTTCATGCTGTGCTTGTGGAAGTAGTAGCTCAGGTTCAGTTCAAGGAGGTTGAGCATGGGGTACGACAGGTCGGATGACGCGCCCGTGTTGGCGACGCTGTACCGAACACCAGTCTCCAACTTTTCGGCGAGCATCGTGCTGGCCTGCACGAGTGCGCCCCATTCGTTCGACTGGCCAAGGTCGCTCTGCACGCGACGGAAGACGCCCAACGCAAAGAGCGACCAGCCCTGGTGCTTGTGCAGAAGATCGGCCGTGACCTCGATCATCCACGGATCGGAAGGGAACGGTGCCGATGGACTCGCCTGTTCTGCATCAACAGCCACGCCAAGGTTGGTGGCCTGCCCCTTCATGTCGAGCCACGGCGTGTAGTCGCGCAGTTCCTTCCAGGTTCCCGCGAACTTCCAGTCGAAGCGGCTCGCGATCGCCCAGTCGATGGCCAACGGATTGTCCCACGGCAAGTTGTTCGTGTTGCCCGTGTTCCAACCAGCCCCACCGGGCGTGGTCGGCGATCGCACAGTGATGCCGTCGAACACTCCACTGCGCCACATAAACTGATCGGTCTCCCACTCAAGCGCGATGCCACGCGACCATCCCGCCCGGAAGTAGTTGTTGATCGCGCTGTGCTCCATGAAGAGCGTCGACGCCGCGCTCATCAGTTCTTCGCGCGTAAAGGTGGGGCGAAACTGCCCAACCTTCAGTTGGAGCTGGGGTGAAAGCACTCGTCCGACCCAGGCCTCTTCGAGATACACAGGAGAGGCCCCGGCCGATTGGGCCACCTGCAACGCGTAGCGCCACTCCTTGCCGAAGGCATGACCATCCATGATGAACCGCACACGGCGATTCTCGAACCCCATGGTGTCACCCAGATCCTCACGGTGATTCCAGGTGAACCGCAACTGCATCAGGATGTTCAGGTGGTAACGGAAATTGCCGTCGGCCGAGTTGATCTCGGTGCCGGACGCATCGAGCCGGTAGAAGTTGTCGCCTTGGAAACCCTGCTGGCCGCGGCCATCCTGCATCGAGGTGCGCGTGCCCGCGTCCGAGAGTGCGTCTTTCACGATCGCGCGGATCTCTGCGGCGCGCTCAGCGTCGAGCGTGCCCTGCGACTGACTCCGCTGGAATTCGCGTAGATCGGCGCGCAGCGCATCGATCTCGTCCTGAACTCCGCCATCACCGCCAAGACCAACGCTGAAACCTGCGAGGACTGTCGCGAGATGGATCATGGGGAGGTGGATCATGGTGCATGAAGCATAGGCAGGCACCATCACGCGGATCGTTAAACCTGCATGTCCATTCCGCGGTGATGGGATTGGCGCGGCGTTCAGGTTGCGTTCAGATCGCGTTCAGGATCGCTGAGCAAGACCCCGCGATCGCGGACACGGTTGCCACCATCCGCTGTCCCTTGGGATCGATGAGCCAGAGCCAATCGATGAAGAGGAATTCAAAGCGAGCCGCGAGCAGCGCAATGCGACCCATGACTGTGAAGCCGAAGGCCGATCCGAAGGTGATCATCAGGAACCACACACCCACCCGCGCCGCACGGCCAACAGCGCCCTTGTGTTCGACGCTGAAGACGAAGTACGCGAGCGTGCACAGCACCCCGCCCACGATGAGGATGTTGCGGACTGAATCCCACGGTGCGAAGGATCCGTCGTCGCCGAACGCAACGAGGGGAATCATCGTGGCGCGCGCCTGCTCAATGATGTCGCTCTCGACATGGCTGATCATCTTCAAGCCAGCAAACGTGCCGATCACGAACGCCAGCGGCCAGCGGCCGATGTGGCGGCCCAGCGGCGTGAGCTGCGAAAGCAGCATGATGCCCAAGCCAAGCGGGATCAGGGCGACTGGATTGAACGCGCTGACATCGAGATTGGGCATGCACCACGCCTTGACCATGCTCGGAGCGAGTTGCGCCACGAGCTTGGGGACGAGCATTGCCCAGAAGCCAACCACCATCCAGTATCCGGCGCTCACACCGATCACGATGCTCTCGGTGAACTTGTAGGCCGGGTTGTCGCCCATCAGGAAGCTGAAGATTGCCAGCGTGAAGAACGCCGCCAACCATAGTCCCAGGGTTCGGTCCCACGAGATGCGGATCGCCTGCTGACCAGGCGTCGCTGCTTCAGCCGCGCGGTACTCCCCTGCTGACGCGAAGAGCACCCGCTCAATCGTGACGGATCCAGCCGTTCCGTCGGCGACGGCCGTCCACATCACTCGGCCATCGTCGCCCGTCGCGGACGAGTACGACGTCGAGTCAGTCTGCACATAGGCGCGGCCCATACCCTCGCCAATGCTGGCGCGGATCGCCACGAGCACAGCGATCGCAAGGAAGAGGCCGATCCACCACTTGCCTTGCTGAGGCGACGCTTCATTCATGATCGCGTCGCTCATTGTGCCACCGCCTTCCGTCCACGCTGCGAGAAGTACACGGCGTTTCCGATGATGATCAGCGCGATCAGCAGAAGATGTCCGAACAGTTGCGGCGCCATGCGTCGGCGAGCCTCGGTGTAGAGAGGCGGCGTCACGCGGTCACCGTCGATCGCTGCGCTCACCAGCGCTTCGTACTCCGCTGCACCCTTGATCGCCGCGAGCATGCCGCGAAGTTGGCCTGGGTAGTACGAGTAGATCTGCGAAGCTTGCACACCTGTGACGCCAGCGAGCAAGACCAAGCCTGGGTTCGCGCTCGAGACATACTGCACCCACTCTTTGCCGCCGGGGTAGCCCGCGCTGATCGTGATGACCAGCGGGAAGTCACCGACCTTGGTGATGCCTTCCATGATCGGCAGGCGATCGACCGGTGTGCCCGATCGATCGAGCGGGAACTGCTTGCGGAAGTCTGTGCCGATCACCTTGAGGACGCCTTCGCCGCCGGTCTGGAAACCCAGGTTCACGAAGTCCTTCCCGCTCACCCGGTCGGGGAAGTCACCCTTGATCACATTCGCGATCGTTTCCTCGGCCTTCGTCGGTCCAAGCGGCCACAGTGCAATGACGACCGGCTTCAGTCGCTTGTGCATCAGGTGTCGCATCAACGATGTGGCCATCGGTGACAACTCGCCCTCGCTCGCGGGGTCGTAGTCAAAGCTCATCAAGACCCGCGAACCTTCGGGCAACGCCTCGATTGCATCGAAGCACGCCTGCGACGGCGGCGTCGGCGACTCAGGGAACGTCTTGCCGGTGACGCCGTTCCACAAGATCGGCAGCGCGACGGCGAGCATCATGCCGAGGTAAATCCACCGCCTGTCCAGTGTGCCGCTCACGCGTCACCCCCGAGGTAACTGCGATCGAGTCCGATCAGAAGACGGATCCCGGTCGCAGCGACGCCGAGTGCAATCCCAATGATGATCGCGCGATTGCCGGCGGTGTTGAAGACATCCATGATGGTGACGGCTAGGTTTTCCAGGCGCAGTCCGCTCGCCCAGTCGGGCAGCCATCCGGTGAGCACCACGCCCGCGAACGTGCGACCGAGCAAGATCACGAAGGCCGTGCCGAGCAGCAGCGTGGCCTCGAGGTTCTTGGCACGGAAGGCGCGGAACGCCGCGCTCGCGACATAGAACGCGAGCACTGCGAAGAGCGTCGAGGTGATGGGCGTCATCACGTAGAGATAGATCCACCAGAACGCCGAACCCTCATCGTCGGGCTTGCCGCTCCACGCCACTGTGGGTGCAGATGGATCGGCAACGACCCCGACCTTGCCCAGACCGACCCAGAGTGTGACGATGAACGCCAGGAGCGTGACGGCCGAGTAGCCCCATCCGGGACCGCGCGCGCTCAGGCGCATGAGCTGCACCTTCAGCAGGCTGCCGCCACCGAGCACGAACGCCATCGCGGCAAGGATGTTGAACCAGTCCGTGACCTCGTTGGACCATTCGGTGGCCATTGGCAGGAACGGGCTCACGAGCATGGTGAGTCCGCCGAGCAGGCAGATGAGCAGAGCGATCGAGCGACTCATGGCGCCATCTCCGCCGTCGGCGCTCGGTCCGACTTCGGCGTGAACACCTTCACGGTGGCCATGACCACGCCGCCCACGAGCACCAACGCGATCAAGGCCTTGGCAATGTCTTGGCCACGCAGCGTGCCGAGTTGGTCGGGCGCCCCGCTCAGGTAGGCGCTTGCTGCGAAGAACTCCTCGCCGATCAGCGTGTAATCGCAACTGGCCACGAAGAAGGGCAGCTGCGCGGTTTCCGCGGTGCCAGCAATCTGAATCGCACCAACCGCGTTGCCATTCTCCGCAAGAATCAAGCTCTCGGCGAAGAAGCAGCCCATGTAGAAGCAGGCTGCAGGCTTGTCACGCGCCATCGCGCCCGCCGCGTACGCCGCGTATCCGAACTGCTCGTCCGTGATGTAGCGAACGCGCTCGGGGTCGAACCAATCGGGCTGACCGGCTTGGAGTGCTGCCGCCTGAACGCTTTCGCGCGCTGCCTGCATGACGAGCGATCGGCTCACCGGAACATCAAGGGTGGCGTCGTATTGCGCGGCTGTACCCGCGACGCGGCTGAGCACCGTGATGCCCGCGACCGTCATCGGGTTGTCCATGTCTTGGATGCCCGGGACGAACAGGATCGGCCGGCCCATCTCGGTCGCGCGGCCCACCGCTTCCTCGACGGCCTCGAGGCCGGCAATGCGGCGAATCTTCGGCACGCGGCCGGCTCGTGCCAACACCATGCTCGCAATGATGCATGCGCACGTCGCCACAAGCACCACCAAGAGCAGCAGCTTGTCGGGGTTCAGGAACGATGCGTCGGCACCGAGCACCATGCGTGGAGCCTAACGCGATCGTCCATCGTGCGCCGAGCGCCCGTCCATCATCCGGCGATCAGCTCAACATTGGCGCGTGGCACCGTGACCCTCTGCCCGTCGGCCAGTGCGACCTCGAGGACGCGAGCCTTCGATCCGGAGTCCAGCACGGCCGGCTGTTCGGGCAGCGCCGCGACCGTGCCGAGCGCGCCAAACCACGGGTCACGGATCACGCGGACAGGTGTGCCGATCGAGAGTTCCCCAGCAGTCGCTCCGCCGCCCGCCTGAACTTCGCCGGTCGCCTCGTCAGCGAGCGGAATGACGATCTCGGGGCGCATGACGCCCGCGCGGATCTGCGTGGCCCCGTTCACGCTCGCCGGGTGACCTGCATGCGAAGTCAACAGCGTGTGCGTGCGCGCGGCCATGGCGATGTCGCCGAATCCTTCCGTCACGACCAGCGTCAGGCCGACCCGTTCGCTGCCGGTGATCGCCACGCCAAGATCGTGCCCCAACAGCGCCTTCAGATCCGCATCGTCGATGCCGCCCGACACGATCGCCGCCACACCGACGTCGATCGCACGGCGAATCGCGTCGATGGTCATGCGTGCGCCACCGACGAGGATGCACCCCGCATGTTCCGGACGGATGCAGGAGGCTTCGAGCCGCTCGTCCGGCCGCGCGCAGGCGACCGCGATCGGTCCATACGCCTCGCCGCCGATCCCGAAGATCCCTTGGATGAGCGAGACATCGTTCTCGACGACCACGCCCTCGTTGCCAAGGATGTCGACGACGCGCCCACAGGTGAACGCGCGGACCTGCACGGGCTGCGCCGCGCCGCGGATCATGACCATGCCTGTCGAATCGCTGGCGCTCTCGATGGTGCCGGCGGCGGTCGCCTTCACCGTGACCTTCATCATGCCGAAGATCCCCTTCGACTGTGCGATCGGCTCGTCCCTCGCGATCGCCGAACCGACAGGTTTCAAGAGCAGTCCCGGCACATCGCGCGGTGCACACGAGAGCAGATTCGACATCTTCATCGGCGTGATGTCACCCTCGAGGTCGGTCTGCGCAACGACGTCGGTCGCCTTGACGCGGTCGCCGAGCTTCACGGTGATGCGACCGGTCAGGGGAAGGAGTCGCCGTGCGCGGTACCGCACGCGCGAGCTCACGGTCAGTCCGGGTGTGTAGGCCTTGGCCATGGTCGTGTCCTCAGTCAGGATGCAGTTCGAGTGCCTTCGCCCACGCAGCGACGAGCCGCCTGCCCTCGGCACCGCTCGGAACCGCGAGTGATCGCCCGCGACCATCAAGGATGAGTCCGACGCTGCCGCCCCGGACCTCGCGCTTGACCGCAACGCCTGGGCCAGCGCCGACATCGAAGCCTCGCTCTGGTGTGACCTCGACCTGCGCGCGATCGCCGATGCGCAGCAACTTCATCTCCTGCGCCATCAGCGTGCCTTCAGCGCTGCCGCCATCCCATTGTGCGCTCCAGCGCATGACGGGCTTGCCTGCGACCGCCGTGCCGGCCGGCGCGATGCATGTGCCGAGCATGATCAGGCAGTCGCGCTCGAAGACTTCCATCGCTGCGCGCTCATGCACGGTCGCGAGCACGCCCAGATGCGGCATCATGAAGATGCTGTCCTTCGCAAGCTCAGTGAAGCCCTCGGGCTCGAAGGCGTCGATCAACATCGCGGCGGTCTGCTCCATGCGCGGTGCGTGGCTCAGCACGCCACCGCTGGCCACGAGCAGGTCGAGCTTCATGCCACTCACGAGCGAACGGCCGCCCTCGGACTGGCTGAACGCATCACCGACCGTGCGCTGTTGCTGCACGCCCTTGAGTTCCGTCGCGAAGGCCTTGTGCTGGACATAGGCCAAGCGCAGTGCTTCACGGCTGACAGCTTGCTCGAAGACGAGCGCCTCGTGCGTCTGCGGGATCGTCGTCGGCCGAATCATCTTGTTCTTGACCCGGTTGCGCAGCTCACGCTCGTCCATGTCCAGGTGCACCCACCGGAGCACGTTGTCCATGCCCGCCTCGGCGCACACATTGCTGATCGAGTAGCTCATTCCCAAGTTCGCACTCACGGTGCGATTGAATGACCCGTCGAAAACGCTGAAGACATCGGTCGTCGCGCCACCGATGTCGACGCCAACCACATTGATTCCGCGACCCTTCGCGATCGCCTGCAAAATGTCACCGACCGCGCCTGGCGTGGGCATGATCGGCGCATCAGCCCACGCGATCAGCCGGTCGTAACCGGGCGCATGCGCCATGACGTGCTCAAGGAAGACATCGTGGATCGTCTCGCGCGCCGGCCCAAGATGCTCGCGTTCCAGCGTTGGGCGAAGGTTGTCAACGACCTTGAGATCGAAGCCACCGCTCGCGAAGGTGCGCTCGATCGCCGGACGCGCGTCGCGGTTGCCCGCGAAGATGATGGGAAGGCTGTACTCGCCGCCGAAGCGAGGGCGAGGCTTCGCGGGCGCGATGAGTTCGGCAAGTTCAGTGACCTTCTTCGTGTCGCCCCCGTCGGTGCCGCCCGAAATCAGGACCATGTCTGGTCGGAGTTCACGGATGCGCTGCACTTGCTCATGGGGCCGTCGTCGATCGTTGCTCGCGATCGTGTCCATGACGATCGCACCTGCACCAAGCGCCGCGCGCTTGGCGCTCTCGGCAGTCATCTCTTTGACGACACCGGCCACCATCATTTGCAGTCCACCGCCGGCGCTGCTCGTCGAGATGTACACATCGCATCCATCGGCCGCATCGGGCGAGGTGCGCCGAAGGATCGTGCCATCATCGTTCACGAGCCGCCGACCGCTGAGTTCCTGGAGCTCGGTCACCGAGTTCGACACGCCGAGCGTGACATCGGCGAAGGGAGCCTCGACAGTGGTCGGGGCTTCGGCGCGGTGGGTCTGGCGGTACACGCCATCCACGCACTCGATGAGGATCGCCTTCGTGGTGGTGCTGCCGCAGTCGGTGGCGACCACGACCTTGATGCGGCTTGGGTCCTTCTGCATGGAAGGCAAAGGCTACGGACTCAGGCGCACCCTGCGCAACGGGGTCAGGCTCCGCCGGACTGCGGCGGACTCCCAGCGCGAGCGCGCGCTTCGATCATCAGGCAGATCGCCTCGACGCTCCCGCGCCGCTCCAGGAGCGCCGCCAGCGTCGCGAACGCCGAAGGATCGCCGATCACCCCCACGAACGGCGTGAGCGCGTGCATCGCATTCGCACCGATCGCATTGAGCGGCCGGAACGACTCGAGCGCCAGAAGTGCAGGCGCGGTCATCCCTCGCCGCACGACCTCGTCTGCAAGACGGCCGACGACCGCCGACTCAGCGTCGGTCAGCGTCGCTGGCCCAGGTTGTTCGACGGCAAAGGCATGACGAATCGCTTCGCGCCAAGTGCGTTGTGGATCAGGCATGGTGCGGTGCCGCCGATGCTGCTCGTGAGGCGATCCACCACGCGTGCCACGCATCGAGCGCGTGGTTCACGCGCGCGCGATCGGTGCGCTCCACGCCATCAAGATGGAATGAGATGGCTCCGCGGCCCGACGCTCGTGCGAGCGTGGCGCCCTCCTTCTTCACGGTGAAGGTCTCGATCGTTGTCCAAGGCATGGAGCGCCGCCTGAACGGCCCCGCGCGGACGATCCCCTGCGCATCCATCGCGCAGCGGCAACCAGCCCAGCCGTCCGCGCTGATCGCGGCCAAGCCGACCGCCGCCAGCGCTCCCACGAACCACTCTTGCGCGACCAGTCCGACGGCCATCGCCAAGGCAACGATGAGCACGCCAATCAGTCCACGGCGGCCGGGCCGTTCGCGAGCAAGGCACTCGGACCACTGGATCGGTTCGGGCATCGACACACCACGATCCTACGATCCGACTCGGCCGCGATCAGGTTCAGTCGCCGGTCTCAGTGCTGGCTTGGGCCTGCTGCGGGGCCTTGCGTTCGGCGGTGAGCATCAGGAGCGCTCCGCCGACCGCGACGAATCCACCCAGCCACTGCAGTCCGGTGAGCCGCTCTTCGAAGACGATGACACTCGCCGCGCTGACGAGGAAAGGCTGCAGTTGCAGCACGCCGCTCGTCACCGCGACGCCCAGGCGTGCGATCGCGATGTAATAGAAGACATGCCCGGCGGCGATGCCGATGATCGCGCCGAGCGCGAGGAAGATGAGTTCGCGCGAGCCGAGCGATGGCACATAGGCACCGCCATCGCGACCGAAGGCCAACATCAACGCCACGAGGCCGACGGCCGTGATCTGGCAAATCACCGCGAAGGCGAGCACCGGGTGGTAGGGCGCCATGAAACGCCGCACGCTGAGTCCGTAGCAGGCATAGCCCAGCCCGGAGCAGATCGCCATCATGACGCCGGAGCCGTTCGCGCCGCTGAGGGAACACTCCCCGTCGAAGAGCACTGGCATGAGCCCGGTGATGAGCAGGGCGAATCCAACGAGGTAGCGCGCCGAGCGCATCACCGCTCGCTCGGATGGGAAGAGGAACCACGCGCCGAGCGCCACGAAGATGAGTTGGCTTCGGAGCCCAAAGGTCACGATGCCTGGCGTCGCCAACCCGAACGCCGCCGTGAAGCAGGCCTGCCCCGCGATGTTCGCGATGCTGGGAATGATCGCCGCCTTCCAGATGCCCTTGGGCATGCGGCCACACCACGCATGCCAGATCACATACGGCAGCCAGATCAATGCGCTTGCGCCGTAGCGCCAACCGTTGTTGCTCCAAAAATCGACGCCGCGGCCGGCGAGATCACGCAGCAGCAGCGGCACCGTGCTCCACCCCAAGAGCGCGGCGAGTGCATTGAGGGAACCGACTTGACGACCTCGCGCGACATCGTCGTGCGTGTGAGCAGAGTAGGTGGTTGGGCGACCCATCGATTAGTCCTGCACAAGGCGTCCGCCATCGACAGGCAGATTCACACCGTTCACATAACTCGCCGCCGGCGAGCACAGAAAGAGCACGGCCGCCGCAATCTCATCGGGTTCGGCAATCCGTGCCGCCGGAATCGTGGCGATGGCCTCGCGCTCGATGTCGTCCACGGCGACTCCACTGCGGCGCGCCTTCCCCTCGAAGAGCGAGACCAGTCGCCCGGTGCGCGTGAACCCAGGCATCACATTGTTCGCCGTGATGCCGAAGCGACCGAGCTCATGCGCAAGCGTGCGCACCCAGTTGGCCACAGCCGCTCGAACCACATTGGAGACGCCCAGCCCCCGCAGCGGCGTCGTCACGCTTGTGCTCGTGATCGAGACCAATCGGCCGTAACCCACCGCGCGCATGCCCGGCGCGCAGGACTGCATGATGGCCTGACCTGTCGCGACATGCTGGCTCAAGGCCGCCATGAACTGCGAAGGATCCGCATCGATCGCGAATCCGGCGGCCGGTCCGCCGGTGTTGTGAACGAACACATGCACCGGATCGCGACTGACGAGCCCATCAAGCGCTCGTTGCGCGGCCTGCCAATCTGCGTGATCGACGTGCAGGGTGGTGTGCCCAGGGCCAATCGTCGCAAGCTCCGAGACGACCTTGGACAGACCCTCGTCGTTGCGTCCTGTGATCGTCACGCGCGCGCCAGCTCGCGCAAGGGCGATCGCGCACGCGCGACCGATTCCCTGCGTGGCTCCGCCGACCAAGGCATGACGGCCATCGAGCCTGAACCAGTCGCGCTGCTCGTGCATCGACCAAGTGTAGGAAGCTCAGAGCGCCGCACGCGCCCATCTGGGACGTCGTTCACCGCATGGGGAACGATCGGTACGAGATGCCGGCCTCGGCGAAGAGATCGACGGCCTTGCGAATCGACTCCGACCAAGGCTCGCTTCCGTGATCGACCGTGAAGGTGACCACCTCGGCCAATCCAGCCTGGATGATCGCCAAGGAGCACTGCACGCACGGGCTGAAACTTGAGTAGATCGTGCAGCCCACGGGGCTCACGCCATTTCGCGCGCACTGCACGATCGCGTTCATTTCGGCGTGGCAGATGAGGTCGTACTTGACGGGTCGCTCAAGTCGCTCGGGCCGATCGGCTACGCCGCGCGGCAATCCGTTGAAGCCCGTCGACAGAATCTGCTTGGACGGGCTCACGATGACGGCGCCGACTTGTCTGGACGGATCCTTGCTCCATCCGGCGATCGTGCGGCTCAAGTCCAGGAATCGTTGGTGCCAGTGGTCATTCATTGGGGTCGGCCTTGGGCACATCCTCGCCGGGAATGCCCGCCGCGTCCACCGCGCGCAGCGTGAGCCGACCAATGACCAGTTCGGGCGCGCCCGGGCGTCCCGCCCAGATCACGACGGGCCCGTGCTCCTGCACTTCGATGCGTCCGGCCGGAAATGTTCCCAACTTCATGCGACCACTCGTGCGATCGTTCGGAGGCTGCGTGGCGGTGATCCGAACTCGTGTGGATCGGTTGGGCTGGTTGCCTGGCCCATCCGGACCAGCCTCCTCGCCTTGGTCTGCGTTCTGCGCGGAACGAATCTCATGCCCAACATCGATGGTCGCCGATCGGCCCGCATCGCCCACGAGCCCCGCTTCAATGAACACCTCGTATGTGCCTGCATCGAGCTCAGCGACCCAGGCGCATCGAGCCAGTGGATCGGTCCAGCCCTCGATCACGCCAGGATCAACCCGTCGGTCGAACGCGTAGACCAGCGATGAACCCTCAAGGTCCGCCAGCGCAGGGTGCCCGATCCATCGCGAACCACTGCGCTGCATCGGAGGCCACAGATCGATCGGCGCGACGGACGGCAAGGTGATGCCGGCCTTCGCGGATTCAATCCAACCCTCAAGGAGCGGCTTGATGCGGGCTGCCGGCAACGCATAGGTCGCGGTGCGATCGGGGCGCGCGATGTTGATGCCGACAGCGCGACCATCCAGACCGAGCAGCGGCCCGCCCATGCGCATGCACGGAAGCGGCGTGTCATGTTGCACCACGCCGCCGAATCCGCTCGCCCGTCGGCTCGCCGGGAACATCGCCGTGCTCTGCATGATGCGACGATCGTCCGGCCGCACGGTCACGCGCGTCAGGAGCGACCTCGGTGTTCCATCGCGATCGATCTCGATCAAGAGCACTTCGCCGCCACCGAACGCGCGAACGATGCGCCCGATGTCGCCCTGCTCGGCGACGGGCCGTCCCGCAACGCGCAGCACGCGATCGCCAACGCGAAGCCCCGCAACCCAGGCCGGCGATCCGATGGTCGACTCAGTCACCTTCAGGCCAGGACCATCCGGAGTCCCCTGCTCCACGCGGATTCCCAGGAACCCCGACAGTCCATCGATGGCGTTCTCGCGCAAGCCATCCAATCCTGCAACGCCCCACGACTCGCCGTTCCACTGCGACGACGCGCTCACGACGATCGTGCCCGAAGTCGGAGCCTCATCATCAGACCACTCGACCGGGACCAAGTCCTCGCCCGCGATCCTGAGCACGACAAGGTCAAGGTCCCGGTCGCGCACCACACGCCGTGCGCGAACGGTCGTCCCCACAGGCAGTGTCACATCGACGGCGTCGCTCGTCCGACCGATGTCACTGTCCTTGGCCAACAGCACGCCACTGGCGTCGATCACCGTGGCCATGCCGACAGGTCGATGGTCGACCATGACTTGGCAGACCGATTGCAACCACGGCGTGGTCACGCCCTCGGTGATCTCACGCAGTTCAGGTGCGCCGCGACCATGGTCGTCGGTCGGTTCGAACTCGCCGCGCTCGCCCTCCCACATCGCCTGAAGCTTGACCGGATCCACCGCGCGCCCACCGGTGACCTTGCCCGCCTTGAGATCAGCCAACTGTGATGCGGCGAAGTCGCTCGTGCACATCGATCCAAGCGTTGGTTCGCCGCTGGTCGTGCTCACGATGCCCACGAGCCTGCCGTGAAGATCGAAGACTCCACCACCTGAGTCGCCACCGGACATCGGCGCATCGAGATCGATCGCATGCTCGCGTTGATGGGCGACGCGCCCGATGCGCATGACCGCGGCGCGATTCTTCATGAAGCCGTGAGTGTGGCCGAACGGCGCTAACCAGTCGCCCTCGATCAACCGTGCCGAAGGACCAAAGCGCGCCGCGACGATTCCCTCGACTGGATCGAACTTGACGAGACCACAGTCTTTGTTTGCTTCGCAGGTGAGACCAGCCGTCGTTCCAGGAATCGTGCGACCGTCGGGCAGTTCGATCGCCACCGGCTGACCCGGCCGCTCAAAGCAGTGTCCTGCCGTCAGGATCCAGCCCTCCTGATCGTCGATGATCGTTCCGCTGCACGAACCGCCGCCGCCCAGATCGGTGACCTTGATCGCGACCTGCGTCGGCCGAACGGATTGCGACAGCGCACGGAGTCGACCCTCGAGCCGTTGCAGATCCTGCAGTCCGTTTGGGTGGCGAAGATCTGGATCGCCCGCATGCGCGACGGAGGCCCAGACGAACGCAAGGAGTGAGGAGCTCACGACGAGCGCAGCCAGCAGTGCCGGCCGCGCACGAGTCCGGCTGCGCGTCAGCGCTCCCACGACCCCCGTGAGGACTCGCTCGATCCCCACCCGCGAGTGTCCAGCCGAACGCCGTCGGGCTGCGCTGCAAAGAGCGTGCGCAAGTCTTCGAGCCGCTGGGCCACGAGCTGCATCGACGCCGGGCGATCAGCGGGACGAACCTGCACGCACTCCAAGATGAGGTCGGAGAGCATGGGGTGAATGGACGCGTTACGAGCGGACGGCGGAGTCGGCGGCTTCACGGCGACTGGCGTGAACTCACCACCGAGCGCCTTGGGGTCGGCCTTGGACGGGATCGCCGTGGGAATCGTGTCGCCCACAAGCACCCAGTACATCGTCGCGCCGAGGTTGTAGATGTCCGTCTGGCCGTTGACTTCCTGCCGGTGCGCCTGCTCGGGCGCAAGGTAGCCAGGCGTTCCTTGGATCCGCTTCTTCACCGTGCCGAGCGGGCAGGCCTGCCCGAGGTCGATGATCTTGACGGTGCCACCGGTGGTGATCATCACATTGATCGGCTTCATGTCGGCATGGCAGAAGCCCTTGTCGTGCATGTGGGCCAGGCCGCGGGCGATCTGCGCAAACATGCCGGCCGCCTCATCCATCGTCTTGGGTAGCGCCTTGTCGAGCGTGGGGGCGTCGAGCAGTTCCATGGTCAGGGCGACCTCGACGACCTTGAAAAACTTCTTGGTCCGATGGATTCGGTGGAGCGTGCGGATGTTGGGGTGCGACAGCTTGCTGCCGATTTCGAACTCGAGCTCGACCTGATCCAGGAAACGCTGGTCCCGTTCGCTGTTCTTCACCACATGCTTCAGCGCGTAGATCTGCTTGTCCGCAGGGTCCTGCACGGCAAACACCATGCTGGCCGCTCCGGTACCGAGCGGGGCGATCACCTTGAAGCCGAAGATGTCCTTGACAGCGAGGGAAGACATGAAGAGCCATTGCCGCCAGAAACCGCGACTGGACAACCGCCCACGCGCAGAAGATCCGGAGAGAAGTGAGCGTGGAGTGTAGGGATCAGCGGTCTTCGGCTCAAGCCCGCCCGTTGGATCATCGTCGCAACTGAGCTTCGAAGTCGGCCTGTCGGAAGAACTGTCCCGGACTGGCGGTCCCATCCACATCACTGCGCAGGAGCACGCGATCGGACGGGATTGCAAATCGGTCCTGCAGGGCTCGGACAAGGGTCACCAGTTCCTGCATCTGCAGATCCGTGAAGGCCCGGCGATTGCCGTTGCCCACGAGGCAGATCGAGATCGTGGACGCGCTCGCGCGATCGGCCGACTTGGCGAGTGTGGCTGGGTCATGCGCCGCGCGGAGCATGCCGCCGGGGGCGGTCGGACGAATGTGACGGCACATCTCCTGTCGGTCCCACGCCGGGCTGACATGCACGCTGCCGTCGGCCATGCCCTGTCCGTTGCCGATGATGAAGTGGAAGCTCGCGCCGCCGGTCTGGCGACTGAGCAGGTCCGGATCCCCGCCCGCGGTTCCGGATCCGTGGACGACGATGCCCTTCCATGCAGCGGGTTGTGCCTGGCGTGGTTCGACGGGTCCGACGGTGCTGCCGATGCGAACCGGGTTGACCGCCATGGTCATCGGTGGCGCGCCCGTGTCGCCGAGCATGAGCAGCCCGGCCGTCAGCGTCATCGCCGCGATGAACACCGACCACACAATGCGGGTCCGACGGGTCGAGGCGCTTGGCTTGGTGGGCGAGTACGACATGGGCGTGGCTCTTCAGGTTCATCGGCCACGATTCATCCGGCCTGCAACGATTGTTCGAGATGACCCCTTGACAGGGGCGCATCCGGCCTCATGTGTCCGGACCGAGCCTGGACCGCAACGCGGGCTGCGGCACGCCGTACTCATCGGGCACTTCCGTTGGCGAGAACCCATCGCGCAATCGGTCATAGCGGTCGTACTGGTTGTACGGCTCGTCTGGGTTGAAGAGCAACCGTTGGCAACCGCCGACGCACGACAACACTGCTGCCGTCAGCAGCACATGGCGCACCATGGATCGTGTCAGCTCTCGCATCGGCTTCATGCTAATGGTGGTTGGGCGCGTCGGCAGTCCGATCACTTGCCCAGCTGGATCGGTTGCGCCGCCGTGTGTCCGACGACCTCGATCCTGGCCTTCGTGAGCGCATCTTCGTAGACGAGCAAGACGCTGAGCGGACCCTGGCAGGACGCCCCCGCAAGCAGTGGAATCTCGAACGAGTAGTACGCGCCCAGGACCCCGCCGCGGTACGACTCGCGGACCTGAAGGGGGTTCGCGAAACTCTCGGCCAGAAGCGGCTGCGTGCCCGCGGGTGCCGTCAGGGAAAGCACGCGGAAGCCCATGGTGCCGACCGCCTGGGTAAAGCGACCACGACCGTCCTGCGTTTCGACGCGGACGACGACCCAGCACCCATCAGGTCGTTGCTCCAGGACCGGCGCAGGGTTGAGCACGAGCGTCGTCACGGTCGGCAAGGCCTTGATCGCCTCGGGCGAGAAGCTCCCGGCCGCCATGGCCGTCGCAAGTTTCTGCTGCAGCTCGTGGTTCTCGCGTTCCAGAGCCTGCGAACGATCGACCGCCGCCTGCATGTCGCGGCGAAGCGCGTCGTTGGGCGAAGGCGATACCACGGTGGCCGAGCATCCGCCGAAGGCGACGAGGAGAACGAGGAGCGTGCGGTTCATGATTCGTCCGGTGCAGCCATGCTGCTGATGTCGAAGGCCAGTTGCTCAAGCGCCACGCTGACATCCACATTGCGCACAGGGATGGAGGGCGGAACATCGAGCCGGCAAGGCGTGAAGTTCAGGATGCCGCGGATCCGGACGCCGACGAGCATCGCCGCGATCGCCGGAGCTGCTTCAGCCGGCACGGCCACGATGCCGATCTCGGCGTTGACCGCGGCGACCCCGCGCGCCAGATCCTCGATGGGGCGCACCTTGCGGCCAGCAATGGTGGTCCCGACGAGTTCACGCGAGCGTTCGAACACCGCCTTGATCTCGAAGCCGCCATGCACGAACGGGCGATACGCCAGCAGCGCGCGCCCAATGTTGCCCGCACCCACGAGGACGCATGGCCATGGGCGGTCGACGCCCATGATCGTGCGCAGGCGTTCGAGCAAGTCGATGCATCGGTAGCCCACGCCGGGCTGTCCAAACTGCCCGAAGTGCGCCAGATCCTTGCGAACCTGCGCATCGGTCAGTCCGAGTGCGTCGCCGAGCTGTCGGCTGCTGATCGTGGCGCTGCCGTCCCGCGCGCGAAGCATGAGCTCCCGCAGGTACAGGCTCAGGCGGCGAGCAGCCGGCCGAGGCACGCGCGATCGAATCGACATGCGGCCGAGTGTACGGCAGTGCGCGCGGGCGACCATAGACTGCATCGATGCATCTGGCGCAGATCCTCGCGGGTCCCTCGATGAGCGCAAGCTTCGAGTACTTCCCACCTCGGTCCGAAGCCGGATGGGGCGCCCTGTTCGCGACCATCGCCGAATGCGAGGCTCTCAGTCCGAGTTTCGTCTCGGTGACCTATGGCGCCGGCGGGTCCACGCGTGCGCAGACGCACGATCTGGTGGTGCGCCTGCGCCGCGACACGAGCTTGGATCCCATGCCGCACCTGACCTGCGTCGGCCACACGGGTGCCGAGATTGACGGGCTCCTGACTCGGTACGCCGAGGCTGGCGTCAGCAATGTCCTTGCGTTGCGAGGCGATCCGCAGCCCGATGTCACCTTGGGCGACTTCACACACGCAGTGGATCTTGTGCGGGCGATTCAGCGATTCAATGATGCTGGCCGTCATGGACCGGGCACACGATTCGGCGTGGCCGTTGCAGGATTCCCCGAGGGTCATCCGCAGACGCCGAACACCCTCGTGCAGATGGATCACCTGAAGGCGAAGGTCGACGCTGGAGCTGATGCCATCATCACGCAACTCTTCTTCGACAACGCTTCGTTCCATGACTGGCGCGAACGGTGCGAACTCGCTGGGATCCGCGTACCCATCGTGGCCGGCATCATGCCCGTGACGAGCTTGTCGGGACTTCGGCGCATGGCCGAGCTGGCCGCCGGCACGCGATTTCCGGCCAAGTTGCTGCGCGCACTCGCGCGAGCGGGTCGCGACGAGCAAGCGGTCGCGCGCGTGGGGACGCACTGGGCGACCGAACAGTGCCGCGACCTGATCGACGCCGGCGTCGCAGGCATTCACTTCTACACGCTCAACAAGTCAGCCAGCACGCGACGGATCTACGAAACGCTTGGGGCACGCACGAGCGCAGAGTTGCGGCCGGGCTGATGGCGAGTCCGTTGCGCCCTGCAGCGCATCTCCTCGGCGGACCGTTGTGCGGTCGCTCAGCGCGGGGCCAGCCACACGCCGCGCAACACTTTGGACAGCGTCTGATTGGTGCCCGCCTGGTCCATGGCTCCGAGTCCTTCGGCCGTCGCGTCAGCATCGCCGAGCTGAAATCCGAGGTAGGCCTGCACCAATCCAAGGTCGAAGGCATCGGCCTGTCGAGGTGCTTCGGCCTTGGCTCGCGCGAGCACCTCACGAAGCCGTGCGGTGTCAGGGAGCAGTGAAGGATCGAACTTGACATCGATCATCTCGGGGCTGGAGATGAACAGATCGTGCAACGAAAGCCCCGCGCTGCGCAGCAACCCAGCGCCGAGCTGCGCGTTCGCCTTCACTGCCAACGCGGTCGGATGGTCCAACACCAGCGCGGCCGCGGTGCGTGCAGAGTCCTCCGCCAGGAAGTAGTCGCCGCGCTTCATCTGCGCCGCGGCCATGCGCAGCAATTCGTCGACACGCTGACCAGTCTCGGCGTCGATGGTCTTCATGGTCATGCCGTGCTTGAGGATCAGCGCGGCCTCTTCGGGAGTGAGCGGCCTTGGCCCGCGCGGAGCATCGCTTGGCGATGTCAGCGTGTCGCTCGACCGCCCTTTCGCAGCCGATTCCGCTTCGCCTGATCGAAGTTGCTCCCGAATCGACTCGAGGAGCTTGGCTGTCTCGTCGGCTGAGGCAGCCGGTTGCGTTGCGTCGCGTTCGCGTCGCTGCCTCGCATCCTCGGCCGCCCGACTCTTCACCCGCTCCATCGCTGTTCGGTAGTCCCGTGAAACGGGCTGTCCGCTCCGCTCCGACTCATCGAGTGGTCGTCGGTACGGATCATCGAACACCGTCACAGCGCGCTCAAAGGGCGTCATGCCGCTGTCGATGTCCTGCCGAATCTGGGCCGCTTCGTATGGACTGGGTGCGAAGAAGTCCGGTCGATTCTCCACGCCGATGGTCGTTGCACCGCGGACCGGATGGAAGAAGGTCGCCATGCTGGGACGGTTCCGATCGTCGGTCACGGACGCCAACTGTCGCCACTGTTGCGCACCGGAACGGAACGAAGCCAACGACTGCGTTCCCACCACATCGTCGAGTCGGATCTGACTGTCAACGCGTCGCCAATCCGGGATCCGCGAGAGTGCAACAGGATCGGGGGTGAGGTAGGGCCGCCATTGGAACTGTCCCAGACCGTTGGCGAGCAGGAACCGATCCTGCGCGCGCGAACTGTTGATGAACGCTGGGTTGCTCAGCGCGGATCCGGCAAGGAACCCCTCGATGGAGCCGACGCTCGAACTGCCCAACGAAGCCCCCGGGTCGAGGAATGCGGTGCCGCCAGCGCGAAAGTCTGTCGGCGCCGTGTAGCCCACATTGCCTCGGAACTGCGAACCGCCAGCAACACCACCCGTCACGACCAAGTTGCGATAGTCACACGCCTCTTTGCTGTAGCCCGATTGGCGGACCTCATTCACGCCGCCCGATCCACGGCGCAGATTGCGATCCAGTGCTGTGCCTTGCCGGGATGTCGCGTTGCGCGTGATGTTCGAATCGAGCGTGTTCTGGGCGTGCGTCACAGAGACCACGATCGCCGTGAAGACTCCTGGGATGATCGCGCGCGGAAGCACAACGAAAGTATAAGGTTGCACCATGCAGGAACCGACGACGGATCGGGCACATCCTTGGGCGGTGGCCGCCGTGCTGGCGCTGATGGCCATGGCGGTGACCTTCGGCCTCGTCGTGCCGAGCGCGCGGCCGTCGAGCCCCGATGATGGCTTCATTCCGATCGGCGAGGTCATCGTGGCGCTCGAACGCCTGCGCAGAGAGAGCCTGATGCACGATCACCTTCAGCCGCTGAGCGTGGCCGCCGAATCGCAGGGCATGTTGGCGACGCGGCTGCAGCGGGCGCTCGGTCGTTCCATCTCGATGCCCGACCTCTCCTCGACTGGGCTCGTCCTCATGTCCATTCAGATGGGCGCCGATGCAGCACCGCAGCAATCCGCGATCCTTGCGTATGGGAACGGCAGCGAACCGCAGGCCTGGATCGGTCTGGCGGAAGATGTCGGGCAGTTCGCAGTCTGCGACCGCTTCGGGCGACTCGTTGGCCTTGAACCCGGCGAGGTCGTGGGCGATGTGGGCGGCACCGACGAGGCATCGGTCTATGCCTGGCGCGACGACGGGCTGCTGTGGGTGGTCATGGGACACGACGCGGCATTGCTCACACAAGTGCTCGCGGGCGCCAACGCACCGGATCGCAGCGCAGCGCACTCGCGCTGATCGAGTTGAGCGCGATGGTGCGCGTGCGCACCGGAGCCGGCGCTCTGGCACCGATACCATCGCACGGCCATGGCACGCGCCTACATCACGACGCCGATCTACTACGTCAACGACCGACCCCACATCGGCCACGCATACACCACCACGCTCTGCGATGTGTGGGCGCGCGCCATGCGAGCGTGCGGTGAGGATGTCTTCTTCCTCACTGGGACGGACGAACACGGCGTGAAGGTCGAGAAGAGCGCTCAAGAGCGTGGCATCAGCCCCAAGGCACTCGCCGACGAGAACAGCGCCGAGTTTCGCCGCGTGCTCGGCACCTTCGGTCTGTCCAACGACGACTTCATCCGGACCACTGAGCCGC
>Ga0194120_10002081_pt1 | contig 35034 bp, 36 predicted proteins | sample TA2MahCa65mmetaG_FD_148642 | JGI IMG/M metagenome (GOLD analysis project Ga0194120, IMG submission 148642) | Freshwater microbial communities from Lake Tanganyika, Tanzania - TA2015019 Mahale Deep Cast 65m | ecosystem: Environmental > Aquatic > Freshwater > Lake | place: Tanzania: Lake... | reverse complement strand
CCGACAGCGCTGGAGCCGGTGTGGCGCGCGGCCGGCTGGGCGCTGGGCGCGGCCACGGCGGCGCTGGGCGAGAAGGCCGCCATGGCCTGCACGGTCGCGGTCGAGGCGGTGATCGACCGGCACTACGCCGAACAACTGGCGCGGCTGCCGGCCGGCGAGTCGAAGCTGCGCAAGCGCATCGCCCGCTTCCGCGCCGAGGAAATCGCGCACGGAAAGACCGCGCTGGATCACGGCGCCGAGGCGGCACCAGGCTATGGCGTGCTGTCGGCCGCGATCGGCGCCGCCTCGCGCCTGGCCATCGCCCTATCGACCCGGATCTAGCGATTCGATCTGTTCGGGGTGGCTGGCCTCGATGAAGGGGCCGCCGCGGGATTTGATCCAGCCGCGCACGCGGACGGTTTGGCCGGCCAGCGCCTTCGGATCGCGCTTGGCCTCGCGGAACAGCTTGCGGGCGGCGGCATCGATGCCGATGGTGAAATCGGTGCGGTGGTCGGGCCCGAAATTGAGGAAGGTGGTGCCCTGGGCGCTGGCCACCGCCAGCACCTTGCCCTCGACCAGTTCGTAGCGGCCGACGAAGCCGCCGGCCTGCTCGGGCGTGCGCACGGCGTAGTAATCCAGCGCCCAGATGCCGCGCCGCGCCGCGCGCGCGTCGGCCTCGATCGCCAGCATCTCGGCCGCGCGCGCCCGGTTGTCGGCGAAGGTGTAGACCCGCGCCAGCCCCAGCCGCAGCATCTCGCCCTGCAGCCAGACGCCGCGATCGCTGGTCAGGTGCATCAGCAGCCGGCCGTGGCGGTCCTCGCAAGCCTGCAGGCAGGCCAGTTCGACCGCGCGGCCGAGCGCCAGCCCCTCCAATGCCGCCTTGGCCTCGGGCGCCAGCGGCCAGGTCGGAAAGCCGCGCCGACCCAAGGGCAGCTTCGGTGCCTGGATGCCGACGAAACGCACCTCCTTGCCGGTGCTGAGCAGGACGGTGTCGCCGTCGATCACGCTCTTGACGATCGGGGCTTCGGCCGCGGCCGCGCCGGCCCAAAGCAGCGCCAGCGCCAGGACCGGCCGCGCCAGCATGCTCAGCCCCGGGCGCGCTCGACCAGCGACCAGGCGTGATCGGCGATGGCGCGGAAGGTGCCGCCGACCTGCACCGCGCCCGCGTCCGAGGCGTTGCCGTCGAGGCCGCGCTTGTAGACGCCTTGCAGGATGGCGGCGATGCGGAACAGGGCGTAGGCGACGTAGAACTCCCAATGCGGGATGTCGCCGCGCCCGGTCAATTTGCAATAGAGCCCGACATAGTCGGTCTCGCCGGGGATGCCGTAGCTGGCTAGATCGAGATCGGCGAAGCCGCGGCTGGTGCCGCGCTTCAAGTGATAGGACATGCAGTTATAGGCCAGATCGGCCAGCGGATGGCCGATGGTCGCCAGCTCCCAATCCAGCACCGCCACCACCCGCGGCTCGGCGGGGTGGATCAGCAGATTGCCCAGGCGATAGTCGCCATGGACGATGGCGCTTTCATCGCCCGGCGGGATGTGCTCGGGCAGCCAGGCCATCAGCTTGGTCATCGACGGCACGTCGTCGGTCTTGGAGGCGTCGTATTGCTTGGACCAGCGCGCCACCTGGCGGGCGATGTAGGCGGTCGGCTTGCCGAACTCCGACAGCCCGACGGCGCGGTAATCGACCTGGTGCAGCTTGGCCATGACCGTGGCCATCTCGCGGTACATGGCGGCGCGCTCGTCCTTGCCGGCGTCGGGCGCCAGCGGGTCGGCGAAGACCCGGCCCTCGACATAGTCCATGACGTAGAACCACTGGCCCAGCACGGCTTCGTCGGTGCACAGCACATGCACCTTGGGCACCGGCACGCCCGACCCCCACAGCGCCTTCATCACCTGGTATTCGCGGTCGACCGCGTGGGCCGAGGGCAGAAGCTTGCCCGGCGGCTTCTTGCGCACCACCAGTTGCCGGTCGCCGGCCTGGAGGTGATAGGTCGGGTTCGACTGCCCGCCCTGGAATTGGCGCACGGTCATCGGCCCGTCGAAGGCGTGGACCCGGTCGCGGACATAAGCCGCCAGCGCCGCCTCGTCGATGCGGTGATTGGGTCGGACCGGAACCAGGATCGGCGCGGACGAGGCGGTCATGACGGAGCGATCATGCCCTCGGCCGCGTGCGACGACAACGCCTTTGACATCGGCCGGGCAATCCCTACATTCGCGCCATGATTCCGATCGCCCGTCCTTTCGCCCGCATCGCCGAGCGCCTGCGCGGCGTCGGCCTGCGGCCGACCCGCCAGCGGCTGTCGCTCGGGCGCATCCTGTTCGCCAAGGGCGATCGCCACGTCACCGCCGAGATGCTGCACGACGAGGCCCAGGCCGACGGCGTGCGGGTGTCGCTGGCCACGGTCTACAACACCCTCAACCAGTTCACCGCCGCCGGCCTGTTGCGCGAGGTGGCGGTCGACACCGGCCGGTCCTATTTCGACACCAACACCAGCCGGCACCATCATTTCTACGACCACCGGGGTCGCGAACTGACCGACATCCCGGCCGAGGGCCTGCGCGTGCAGGGCCTGCCGCGCCCGCCCGAGGGCCTGGCGATCGACCGCATCGACGTGGTGGTGCGGCTGAAGAAGGCGTGATCGCGGCCTGCGACAATCTTTCTTGTTTATAACTGTTCTAAACTATTGACAGCGGCGCCGGCGGCGACCATATTCCCTCGCGTCACGGCATCGTTTTCGAGAGGAGAAGGATCATGCCCGCACTCAAGGGTTCCAAGACCGAAGGCAATCTCAAGGCCGCGTTCGCCGGCGAAAGCCAGGCCAACCGCCGCTATCTCTATTTCGCCCAGAAGGCCGACGTCGAGGGCTACAACGACGTCGCCGCGGTGTTCCGCTCGACCGCCGAGGGCGAGACCGGCCATGCCTTCGGCCATATCGAGTTCCTGCGCGAGACCGGCGATCCGGCCACCGGCAAGCCGATCGGCTCGACCGCCGACAACCTGCGCGCCTCGGTCGCGGGCGAGACCCACGAATACACCGACATGTATCCGGGCATGGCCAAGGCCGCGCGCCAGGAAGGCTTCGAGGAGATCGCCGACTGGTTCGAGACCCTGGCCAAGGCCGAGAAGTCGCACGCCGGGCGCTTCCAGAAGGCGCTCGACACCTTGGGCTGAGTCGGGCATCGCGGGCGGAGGGCGACCCCCTCCGCCCGATTTCTACAATTGCGGGTTAGGCGCAGGGAGGCCTGCCAGCGATGGCTGTCGTCAAAGAAGGTTCGACCGAAGCGCCGGTGCGCCGCCCCTTGGCGTGGCAAAGCGCCGAGTTCTGGGACGAGGCCAAGCTCGACGCCGAGCTGCGGCGGGTGTTCGACCTCTGCCATGGCTGCCGGCGCTGCTTCAATCTGTGCGATTCCTTCCCGCGGCTGTTCGATTTGGTCGATGCCAGCCCGACGGGCGAACTCGACGAGGTCAAGAGCGCCGACTTCAAGCCGGCGATCGACGCCTGCACGCTGTGCGATCTGTGCTTCATGACGGTGTGCCCCTATGTGCCGCCGCACGATTTCGATCTCGACTTCCCGCATCTGGTGCTGCGCGCCCGCGCCATCGCCCACAGCAAGGGCGAGACGCCCTTCGCCGCCCGCCAGCTGACCGCGACCGACCGCAACGGCACCGCCGCCAGCCTGGTCTCGACTCTCGCCAACTGGGCGACCGACCGCGGCAATGCGCTCGGCCGCGGCGTGCTGCAAGCCGCCGCCGACGTGCACCGCGAAGCCGCGTTGCCGCGTTTCGCCGGCCGCACCTTCGCCGTCCAGGCGGCGCAGGAGCCGCCCGCGCTCAACCGCACCGCCCCGGCTTTCGGCCGCAAGGCGGTGCTCTACGCCACCTGCTTCTGCAACTACAACAACCCCGAGATCGGCATGGCCACTCGCGCCGTGCTGGCCCATCTCGGCGTCGAGACCGAGGTGGTCTATCCCGCCTGCTGCGGCATGCCGCAATTGGAACATGGAGATCTCGAATCCGTCGCCGCCAAGGCGCGCAAGGTCTCCGCGGCGCTTGGGTCCTGGATCGAGCGGGGCTACGACGTCGTCGCCCTGGTGCCGTCCTGCGCGCTGATGCTCAAGTTCGAATGGCCGCTGATCCTGCCGGGCGACGCGGCGATCGCGAAGCTGTCCAAGGCGACGCGCGACATCGCCCAGTACGTGGTCGAGATCGCGCGCAAGGAAGGGCTGCCGCCCGGTCTCAAGCCGCTGCCGGGCGGGGTCGCGCTGCATCTCGCCTGCCATGCCCGCGCCCAGAATCTCGGCCCCAAGGCGGCCGAAATGCTCAAGCTGATTCCGGGCGCCGAGTTGAGCGTGATCGAACGCTGCTCGGGCCATGGCGGCAGCTGGGGCATCACATCCGACAACTTCCCGGTGGCGATCAAGCAGGGACGGCCGGTGGCGCGCCAGGCCAATGCCGCGTTGATCGAGGGCAAGCGCTATCTCGCCAGCGAATGCCCGCTGGCCGGCGAGCACATCCTGCAAGGCGTCGAGCGCCTGCCCGAGCCGGCCGCGGCCGCGCCCGAGCACGCGCTGCATCCGATCCAGCTTTTCGCACTGGCCTACGGGCTCGGAGGCTGAGATGGCACGCCGCAAGACCATCGAGCGTTCCGACCTGGTCGATCTCGCCGCCTATGCCGCCGAGCGCAAGGCGCGCCGCGCCGCCGTGGTCGAACTGAAAAAGCGCCGGCGGGTCGCGGTCGGTCCCTTCGCCACCTTCTTTTTCGAGAGCTTCGACACCATGCTGATGCAGGTGCAGGAAATGCTCTACATCGAAAAGGGCGGCGAGGCGCAGATCGCGGACGAACTGGCGGCCTACAATCCGATGATCCCCAACGGCGGCGAATTGACCGCGACGCTGATGCTGGAAATCGAGGACCCCGACCAGCGCGCGCGCGCGCTGGCGACGCTGGGCCGGATCGAGGACACCGTCGCGCTCGAATTCGCCGGCGAGAGCGTGCGCGCCCGGCCCGAATCCGACCAGGAACGCACCGACGAAAGCGGCAAGACCTCGGCGGTGCATTTCCTGCATTTCCCTTTCACCCCGGCCCAGGCCGCCAAGTTCAAGGCCGCGGGGACGCGGGTGGTGCTGGGCTTCGGCCACGCCAACTACGGCCACATGGCGATGCTGCCCGAAACCGTCCGCGCCGAACTGGCGGAGGACTTGGACTGACTTTTCCCCGCCCGCGGGCGGCTTGACATCCGCCGCCAAGGGGCGACAATCCGGCGCTTTCCGCCACGGACGACCGGATCATGGCCGAAAGCAAGTCCAAGTCCCGCTCGCGTCACATCGTGCTGACCTCGCATCCGGGCCAGCGCGCCGAACGCGCGCCCGCGCTGCGCTGGGGCGAGGCCGATCCGCGCCGCCGCGGCCCGGTGGTGGCGACGCTGAGCGACCCCCAGCGCCGCAACGCCATCGGCAGCCATGCCGGCGCCTATGCGCTCTACCGCGCGCTGGCGATCGCCGCCGGCCGGCTGGATCGCGACCATGTCGCCGACCTGACCGACACCGCCCCGGCCGAGCCGATCGGGCCCTTCCCGCAATGGTCCGCGCCGGGCGCGATCGTCTCGCTGGATCCGTGGGGCCACCGCGTCGCCGAGGTCTTCGCCGCGGAGATCGCCTCCGGCATCGACATCCGCCCGACCATCGCCGTCACCAAGGCCCATATCGAAATGCCCGAACTGGTCCAGGCCATGGCCGCGGGCCGGCTGCGCTCGGACAACCGCGTGCTGGGCCCCACGGGCAAGGCGCGCGTCACCAAGATCGCGATCGATCCGGTCTGGCACCTGCCCGGCGTGGCGGCGCGCTTCGAGATCGAGGAGGCCGAGCTGCGCCGCGGCCTGTTCGAGCACACCGGCGGCATGTACCCCGAGCTGGTGACGCGGCCCGATCTCGCGGTCTTCCTGCCGCCGATCGGCGGCCACACGGTCTATCTGTTCGGCGATCCGGCCAAGCTGGGCGGCGAGGACACCGCCATCGCCTGCCGCGTCCACGACGAATGCAACGGCTCGGACGTGTTCGGATCGGACATCTGCACCTGCCGGCCCTATCTGGCCCACGGCGTCGAGCTGTGCATCGAGACCGCGCAGGCCGGCGGCGTCGGCGTCGTGGTCTACAACCGCAAGGAGGGCCGCGCGCTGGGCGAGGTCACCAAGTTCCTGGTCTACAACGCCCGCAAGCGCCAGCAGGGCGGCGACCGCGCCGAGACCTATTTCGAGCGCACCGAATGCGTCGCCGGGGTCGAGGACATGCGCTTCCAGGAGCTGATGCCGGACGTGCTGTCCTGGCTGGGCATCCGCCGCATCGACCGCCTGGCCTCGATGTCCAACATGAAGCACGGCGCCATGGCCAAGCAGGGCATCACCATCGTCGAGCGCGTGCCGATCCCGGCCGAGCTGATCCCGGCCGACGCCGCGGTCGAGATGGACGCCAAGAAGGCCGCCGGCTACTACGCCCCCGAAGGCGCGCCCGGCCGCGCCGACCTGGCGCGCGCCAAGGGGCGCCGGCTCGAAGACTGAGCATGGATCGCGCCGCCGCCGAGGGCCTGCTGACCGCGCGCGCGGTGCGCGAGACCTGCCGCGCCGTGCTGACCGGCCGAAGGCTGCATTTCGACGTGGCCGAGGATCGGCTGGCGCTGGCCGCCGATGCCGTGGCCGCCTGCACGCGCCAAGCCTATCCCGATCTGGTCGTGCCCTATCACAGCCGCTGGCGGCATTTTGTGGTCGATGGCCAGGATCTCGGCCGCGCCCATCTCGATGCCGTCGCCGGCGATGCGTCCGAACGCGCCCGCGCCGCCTTCGAACTGGCCATCGTCTCGGTACTGGTCGATGCCGGCGCCGGCGCCGAGTGGCGCTACCGCGATCGCAGCGGACGGGAATTGGCGCGCTCGGAAGGCCTGGCCATCGCCAGCCTGGATTTCGTCGCCTCGGGCGCGCTGTCCTCGGACTCGGCCAAGCCCTGGCAGGTCGATGCCGCGGCGCTGGACCGAGTTACGGCCTCCGACTTGGCGCGCGCCTTCCAGGTCGGTCCCGACAATCGCCTGGTCGGACTCGACGGCCGGGCGGAATTGCTGCGGGCGCTGGCCGCGGCCGTTGCCGCCCAGCCCGAGGTCTTCGGACGCGAATCGCGGCTAGGCAATCTGTTCGACCGTCTCGCCCGCACCGGCCGCGTCGGCGCCGACGACGTGCTGGCGGAACTGTTGCGGCGGCTGGGTCGGATCTGGCCCGGGCGCATGGTGCGGGCCGGGATCGAACTCGGCGACGTCTGGCCGCATCCGGCCGTGCCCGGCGGCCTGGTCGCCTTCCACAAGCTGTCGCAATGGCTGAGCTATTCGCTGCTCGAACCTCTGCAATGGGCCGGGGTCGCGGTCGAGCGCATCGATGCCCTGACCGGCCTGGCCGAATACCGCAATGGCGGCATGCTGATCGATCTCGGCATCGTCGTGCCGCGCGAGCCGGTGCTGCTGGACGCCACCCACGGCGTCGATTCGAGCGTGGTGGTGGAATGGCGGGCGCTGACCGTCGCGTTGCTGGACGCGCTGTTGGCGTTGGTGCGGGCGCGTCTCGGCCGGCCGGCGATGACCCTGGCCGAGATGCTGCAAGGCGGAACCTGGGCGGTCGGGCGCAGGCTCGCGGCCGAGCGGCGGCGCGATGGCGGACCGCCGCTGACGGTGCGCAGCGACGGCACGGTGTTCTAGACCGCGATCGGTTCATAGGGAATCGCGGCCGCGATTACCTATGAACCGTGAATCGCGGTCCAGAGCAGGATACGAGGGCATGAACGATCATGCCCTAAGGGAGGGAGCGATGAATCCGCGTTTCAAGGTGGTCGATCATCCGCTGGTGCGCCACAAGCTGACGGCGATGCGCCGGCGCGACACGCCGACGCCCGAATTCCGCCGGCTGCTGCGCGAGGTGGCGCTGCTGTTGGGCTACGAGGTGACGCGCGACCTGCCCACCGCCACCGCCCGCATCGAGACGCCGCTGGAGCCGATGGAGGCGCCGGTGCTGGCCGGCCCCGAGCCCTGCCTGATCTCGATCTTGCGCGCCGGCAACGGCCTGGTCGACGGGCTGCTCGACCTCATCCCCACCGCCAAGGTCGGCCATATCGGCCTCTATCGCGATCCCAAGACGCTGCAGGCGGTCGAATACTATTTCAAGATGCCGTTCGACATCGCCCAGCGCCACACCATCGTCGCCGATCCGATGCTGGCCACCGCCAATTCGGCCATCGCCGCGATCGAACGGCTGAAGGAACTGAAGCCCTTGTCGCTGCGCTTCGTCTGCCTGGTGGCGGCGCCCGAGGGCGTGCGCGCCTTCGGCGAGGCCCATCCCGACGTGCCGATCTACGCCGCCGGCCTGGACCGCGAACTCAACGACCACGGCTATATCCTGCCCGGCCTGGGCGACGCCGGCGACCGGCTTTACGGCACGCGATAGGGCATGATCGATCTGTCTTGAACCATGTGGTTCAAGACAGATCGTGAATCATGCCCTCGCATCCCGCTCTGGACCGCGATCGGTTCGGCGCCTCAGAAGCGGTCCTTGCGGCCGCGCACTTCGCCGAACACCGCCACCGCATCGGCCCCGGCCAGGCCGACATTGCGCGCCAGCACGGGATCGTCGGCGCGCAGGAAGGGATTGGCCGCCTTCTCCACCCCCAGCAGCGAAGGCACGGTCGATTGCCCGGCAGCGCGCAGGCGATCGACCTCGGCCACGCGCGCCCGCAGCGCCGGATTGTCGGGATCGACCGTCAGCGCGAAGCGGGCATTGGACTGGGTGTATTCGTGGGCGCAGAAGACGCGGGTCGCATCCGGCAACCGCCGCAGCTTGCCGATCGAATGCCACATGGTCTTGGGATCGCCCTCGAACAGCCGGCCGCAGCCGAGGCTGAAGATGGTATCGCCGCAGAACAGCGCCTCGCTTGCGGCGAACCAGTAGGCGATGTGGCCGCGGGTATGGCCGGGGATGTCGAACACCTCGGCCTGCTGATCGCCCAGCGCGACGCGCTCGCCCTCGGCCACCGCCTGGTCGATCAGCGGAATGCGCTCGCGGTCGGCGGCCGGGCCGACGATCTTGCAGCCGTATTTCTCCTTCAGCGCGCGGTTGCCGCCGACATGGTCGCCGTGATGATGGGTGTTGAGGATGACGTCCAGCCGCCAGCCGTGCCGTTCCAGCGCCGCCACCACCGGGCCGGGCTCGGCCGGATCGACCACCGCGGTCACGCCCGCCCCCGGCTCGCGCGCCAGCCAGACGTAGTTGTCCTTGAGGGCCGGCACGGCCTCGATAACCAAGCGCGTCATGCTAGCATTCCTCCATGCGTCCCGAGGTCAGCGAACTCAATCAATTCTACGCCAGCCGGCTGGGTCAAGTCGCGCGTCGCCTGATCCGGCGGCGGCTGCGGGCGCAGTGGCCCAGCGTCGCCGGGCTGAACGTGCTGGGCCTGGGCTACGCCATCCCGTATTTGCGGCCCTTCCTCGACGAGGCCCAGCGCGTCGTCGCCATGATGCCGGCGGCGCAAGGCGTGCGGCCCTGGCCGGGAACGGGGCCGAACCTGGTGGCGCTGGCCGAGGAGGCCGAGCTGCCCTTGCCCGACGCCACCTTCGATCGCGTGCTGCTGGTGCACGCGCTCGAAAACGCCGAGGAGCTGCGGCCGATGCTGCGCGAATGCTGGCGGGTGCTGGCATCGGGCGGCCGGATGATGGTGGTGGTCCCCAACCGCCGCGGATTGTGGGCGCGGGCCGAGACCACGCCCTTCGCCCACGGTTCGCCCTATTCGATGACGCAGGTGACGCGGCTGTTGCGCGACACGCTGTTCGCGCCGATCGCCTGGCAACGCGCGCTCTACGTCCCGCCTTGGGATTGGGGCTTCGCGCTGCGCGCCGCGGGCGCGATCGAGGACCTGGGCGACCGGCTTTTCGGCACTTTCGCCGGCGTGCTGATGGTCGAGGCCACCAAGCAGATCTACGCCGCCACCCCGGCGCGCTCGGGCGCTCGTGCCCGCGCCCGGCCGGCGGCGATCCCGGCCACCGAAAGCTGAAACTCTCAGCGCCGCGCCAGCAGGAACACCGCCAATTCGCCGAACAGATTGGCCCAGGCGCCCGAGGCGGCGAAGCGCGATTGGCGGCCGTCGCGGGTCAGCACTTCGGAGCGTTCGACCCTGATGCCGAGATCGCCGCACAGGCTGAGGAAATCCTCGATCGAGCAGGGATGGATGATCGGCGTCGAATACCAGGGATCGCGGAAGACCCGGGTCATCGGCACCCGGCCGCGGGTCATCAGCCGCCAGCGCAGCCGCCAGTAGGCCAGATTCGGGATCGAGACGATGGCGTGGCGGCCGATGCGCAAGAGATGCTCCAGCACCTCGCGCGGCCGGCGCAAGGCCGGCAAGGTCTGGCTGAGGATGACGTAGTCGAAGGCCCGATCGGGAAAGTCCTTGAGATCGGTGTCGGCGTCGCCCTGGATGACCGACAGCCCGTGCGCCACCGCGCGCGCCACCTGCGCCGGATCGAGTTCGATGCCGCGGCCGTCGACCCGCTTGTGCGCGGTCAGGTATTTGAGCAGTTCGCCGTCGCCGCAGCCGATGTCGAGGATGCGCGACTCGGCCGCCACCATCTCGGCGATCAGCCTAAGCTCGATGCCGATCGGCGCCGATTGGATCTCGGCCGCGCTCATCGCCCGAGGCCCCGATGCTCGGCCGCGCCGGCGAGGAAGCCGCGGATGGTGGCCTCGAATTGCGGCTCGTCGAGCAGGAAGGCGTCGTGGCCCTTGTCGGTCTCGATCTCGACGAAGCTGACATTGGCGGCGACGCCGTTCAGCGCCCGCACCAGTTCCTTCGACTCGCGGGTCGGGAACAGCCAGTCGCTGGTGAAGGAGACGATGCAATAGCGCGTGCGCGTGTCCTTGAAGGCATTGGCCAGCACCCCGCCGTGCTCGGCCGCCAGATCGAAATAGTCCATGGCGCGGGTGATGTAGAGATAGGAATTGGCATCGAAGCGCTCGACGAAGCTCGAGCCCTGGTGGCGCAGATAGCTTTCGACCTGGAAATCGGCTTCGAAGCCGAAGCTGAGCTGGTCGCGGTCCTGCAGGTTGCGGCCGAACTTGCGGTGCAGCGCGGCTTCCGACAGATAGGTGATGTGCGCCGCCATGCGCGCCACCGCCAGGCCCGCCGCCGGCTTGACGCCGTGGCTGTGGTAGTCGCCGCCGCGCCATTCCGGATCGGCCATGATCGCCTGCCGGCCGACCTCGTTGAAGGCGATGTTCTGGGCGCTGTGCCGCGCCGAGGCGGCGATGCAGATCGCCGCGAACACGCGCGCCGGATAGGCCGAGGCCCATTGCAGCACCTGCATCCCGCCCATCGAGCCGCCGATGACGCAAAACAGCTGGTCGATGCCGAGATGGTCCAGCAGCATGGCCTGCGCCCGCACCATGTCGCCGATGGTGATGACCGGGAACGACAGCCCCCACGGCTTGCCGGTGGCGGGGTCGATGTCCTTCGGCCCGGTCGATCCCATGCAGCCGCCCAGCACGTTGGCGCAGATCACGAAATAGCGATCGGTGTCGAGCGGCCGGCCGGGGCCGATCATGTCGATCCACCAGCCCGGCTTGCCGGTGATGGGATGGTCGGTGGCGACGTACTGGTCGCCGGTCAGGGCGTGGCAGATCAGGATCGCGTTGTTGCGGTCGGGCGCCAACCGGCCATAGGTCTGATAGCCGACGGCATAGGGGCCCAGCTCGACGCCGCAATCCAGCCGCAGCTTGCGCTCGCGCCCGAGCGAAGCGACCGCATCGGCGACCGGAAAGGCGGGCCCGCGGGGAGATTCCCGATCCATGGCAGCGCTAGATGGCGGCGGCGGCGCGGGCTGTCAACGTTTTCTTTGCTTTCGGAGCGGCCGCGGATTAGGGATGCGGCCATGAACGACCGTCCGCGCCCGCTGACCGCGATCCGCGAGGAGATCGACCGCATCGACGACCAGTTGCTGGAACTGGTGCGCCGGCGCGCGGCATTGGCGGGCGACATCGCCGCCGCCAAGCGCGAGGCCGGCGCGCGGCCGCCTTTCCTGCGCCCGGGCCGCGAGGCCCAGGTGCTGCGGCGCGTGCTGGGCCAGCCCGACAAGTTGGTGCCGCGCGCCACGCTGGCCCGTGTCTGGCGCGAGATCATGTGCGCCAACACGCTGCGCCAGGGTCCGCTGGCGGTGGCGCTGGCCGGTCCAGCCGAGCGCCTGGCGGCGCTGACCGAACTGGCGCGCGATCATTTCGGCGCGGCGGTGGCCGTGACGGTTCAGCGCTCGGCCGGCGCCGCGCTGAGCCAAGTCGAACAGGCTCCCGGCACGGTGGCGGTCTTGCCTTGGCCCGGCGACGAAGGGCAGGAGGCGTGGTGGCCACAATTGCTTTCGCCCAACGCGGCGCGGGCGATCGTGCGCCTGCCCTTCCTGGCGCGCGCCGACGGCACGATCGCGCTGGTGGTGGCGCCGATCGCGCCCGAGGCTTCGGGGGCCGACGATAGCCTGGTGGCGCTGACCACCGATGTCGACGTCAGCCGCGGCTGGCTGGCGCAACGGCTGGCCGATGCCGGGCTGTCGGGTCAGCTGCTGGACTCGGTCAAGCAGGGCGCGCTGAACCGCCATCTCTACGTCGTCAGCGGTTTCGTGGCCGGCGACGACGTCAAGCTGGCGCGTCTCGGCCAGGCCCAGGTCATCGGCGCCTTCGCCCAACCCGTCGATCCCTCCAAGCTTGGGAGTTCGTGACCGTGTCCAGCCTCAAGCCGCGTCCCGGCATTCTCGACATCGCGCCCTATGTGCCGGGCGAGTCCAAGGCCGCGGGTGCCGCGCGCACCCACAAGTTGTCGTCGAACGAAAGCCCGCTCGGCCCCAGCCCCAAGGCGATCGACGCCTACCGCGCCCTGGCCGGCGAGCTGCACCGCTATCCCGACGGCGGCGCGGTGGCGCTGCGCCAGGCGCTGGGCAAGCATCACGGTCTCGATCCGGCGCGCATCGTCTGCGGCGCGGGATCGGACGAGCTGATCGCGCTTTTGGTCAAGGCCTATGCCGGCCCCGGCGACGAGGTGCTGTTCAGCCAGCACGGATTCTTGATGTATCGGCTGTCGGCGCTGGCCGCCGGCGCCACGCCGGTGGCCGCGCCGGAGCCCAAGCTTCGCACCGACATCGACGCCCTGATCCGCGCCGTCACCCCGCGCACGCGGCTGGTGTTCGTCGCCAATCCCAACAATCCGACCGGCAGCCACAACTCCGGCGCCGAACTCGAACGCCTGCGCGCCGCCTTGCCGGGCAATTGCCTGTTGGCGGTCGACGCCGCCTATGCCGAATATGTCGCCCGCAACGACTATTCCTCGGGCGTCGAGCTGGTCGACAAGGGCAATGTCGTCATGCTGCGCACCTTCAGCAAGATCTACGGCCTGGCCGCGCTGCGGCTGGGCTGGGCCTATTGTCCGGCCGAGATCGCCGACGTGCTGAACCGGGTGCGCGGGCCGTTCAACACCGCGATGCCGGCCCAGGCCGCGGCCATCGCCGCGCTGGCCGACATCGCCCATACCGACCGCGCCCGCACCCACAACGACATCTGGCGGCCCTGGCTGGAGAAGGAGGTCGCGGCGCTCGGGCTCGAGGCCGTGCCCTCGGTCGGCAATTTCGTCCTGATCCGCTTTGCCAAGGGCGCCGGCCAAGCCCAGGCGGCGGACGCGCACCTGAAGTCTCGCGGCGTGGTGCTGCGCGCGGTCGCGGCCTATGGCCTGCCCGACTGCCTGCGCGCCACCGTCGGCACGGAAGAGGAGAACCGCGCCGCGATCGCCGGCCTCAAGGAGTTCCTGGCTTGAGCGCAACGCCCGTGTTCGCGCGCCTGGCGCTGATCGGCTGCGGGCTGATCGGCTCGTCGCTGGCGCGCGTCGTCCGCCGCCAGAATCTGGCCGGGCGTATCGCCGTCAGCGATGCCAGCGAGGCGGTGCGCAAGCGCGTGGTCGAACTCGGCATCGCCGACGCGGTCGAAGCCGATCCGGCGCGCGCGGCCGAGGGTGCCGATCTGGTGCTGCTGTGCACGCCGCTTTCGGCCTATCGCCCCGCGGTCGAGGCGCTGCGGGGCGCGCTTCGCCCGGGCGCGATCCTCAGCGACGTCGGCTCGGTCAAGAGCTGCGTCGCCCGCGACCTCGCGCCCTTGCTGCCGCCGGGCGTGCACCTGATCCCCGGCCATCCCATCGCCGGCACCGAGCATTCCGGCCCCGATGCCGGCTTCGCCGAGCTGTTCGAGGGCCGCTGGGCGATCCTGACCCCGCCCGCCGGCACCGACCCGGCGGCGGTCGATCGGCTGGCCGCGTTCTGGCGCGGCGCCGGCTCGAAGGTCGAGATCATGGACCCGGCGCATCACGATCTGGTGCTGGCCGTGACCTCGCATCTGCCGCATCTGATCGCCTACACCATCGTCGGCACGGCGGCCGACCTGGGCAACGTCACGCGCTCGGAAGTCATCAACTATTCGGCCGGCGGCTTCCGCGACTTCACCCGCATCGCCGCTTCGGACCCGGTGATGTGGCGCGACGTGTTCCTCAACAACCGCGACGCGGTGCTGGAGATGCTGGGCCGCTTCACCGAGGACCTGACCGCGCTGCAGCGCGCGATTCGCTACGGCGACGGCAAGGCGCTGGAGGAGCTGTTCGTCCGCACCCGCGCCATCCGCCGCGGCATCATCGACGCCAAGCAGGCGTGAGGCGAGAAGCATCGCCATGCTGCAGCTTCGTCCCGGATGCGAATGTTGCGATCGCGACCTGCCGCCGGACTCGGCCGAAGCGCGGATCTGCTCGTTCGAATGCACCTTCTGCCGCGACTGCGCCGAGGGCGCGCTGGGCGGCAAGTGCCCGAATTGCGGCGGCGAATTGGTGCCGCGGCCGCGCCGGCCGACCGAAAAGCTGGCCAAATTCCCGGCTTCGACCACGCGCGTGCATAAACCGAAAGGCTGCGGCCGCGCGGCTTAACCTCGCCTTGCGTCCTTGGCCAGCTTGACCAGTTCGGCCCGCGCCTGGTCGGCGTCGGCCACCGGCTGTTCGAAATCGAGCCGCCCGAGCCGCCCATCGGCGTGCAGGTCGACCCCTTCGGGATCGATGCCGATCATGCGCCACGCGCCCTCGCCCAGGCCCAGCAGCCGCGTGGCGTAAAGCTGCACCGCATCGGGATGGTCCGAATTCATGTGGCTGACGATGTCGGTCTCGCGCATCGCCAGCGCCAAGGGCGCCTCGGCGCGGAAGGCCTGGCCGTCGATCCAATGGATGCGCCCGAAGCCCGCCACCAGGTGCACCCGCTCGACCGCCACCCGCCAGACCGAGAAATCGCCGAAGCCGGCATAGCCCTGGGCCGAGGGATGGCGGGCGACGAAGCGGGCGCGGTGCCGCGCCTCGGCCGAGGGGCTGGCGCGGCCCTGGATGGTGACGCGGGTCGAGGTCAGCGGGTCCTCGCCGCCGAAATCGCCGGTCACCAGCAGGCTGACGCGCGAATCGGCATCGAGATTGCGGGTGTGCTCGGCCAGCCGCGACATCAGCAAAAGCGGGCTGCCGTCGTGATCCACCGCCAGCAGCACCAGCGAGGCATAGGGCCAGCCCTCCTGGCCCTTGAGCCGCGTCGCCAAGGTCGCCGTCACGGCGCGGCGCACCAGGCGGCGGGCCAGCAGCGCGGGCGGGGCGGCGGCGGCTTGATCCATGGCGATTCAGCTACGGCATCGCCGCCGACGGGTCAATTGCTAACGTCTCGACCCCGCGCCGGCCGCTGAGTAAGGTCGCCCGCCATGTCGATCCCGGCCGCCCTTGCCGCCCATGCCTGGCCGACGCTGCGTCTGGCCGGGCCGGTGATGATGCAGCGCGCCGGCAGCCTGATGCTGGTCACGGTCGATACCGTCATGACCGGCCGCGCCGGGGTCGAGGCGCTGGCTCATCTCGGCATCGGCATGGCGCCGCAGCTGATGGTGCAGATGGTGGTGCTGGGGCTGTTGTTCGGCACTGCCGTGCTGACCGCCCAGGCCTATGGCGCGGGCGAGGCCGGGCGCTGCGGCGCGATCTGGCGCACGGCGCTGCTGCACGGGCTGGTGATCGGGCTTGGCGCCGCGGCGCTGTGCCCCTTCGGCGAGGCGCTGTTCCTGGCCATCGGCTATCCCGAGGCGCTGGCCAAGGGCGCGGGCGAGGTGCTGACCGCCTCGGCCATCGGCATGCCGGCGATTCTGCTGGCGGTGGCCACCACCTTCTTCCTCGAGGCGGTGCATCGCCCCACCCCCGGCATGATCGCCATGCTGCTGGGCAATCTGGTCAATGTCGGCCTGAACTGGCTGCTGATCTACGGCGAGGCCGGCTTTCCGGCCATGGGCGCGGCCGGCGCGGTGTGGGCCACCACCATCGTCCGCTGGCTGATCGCGCTGGGTCTGATCGCCTATGTGCTGGTGATGGCCGAGGGTGCGCGCTTCGGCGTACGCAGCTTCGACATCTCGACCGAGGTCGGGCGAAGGCTGCGCCGCCTCGGTTATCCCTATGGCGTCGCCTTCGGCAGCGAGACCATCGCCTTCCAAGGTTTGGTGATCGCCGCGGGCTATCTCGGCACCGAGGCAGTGGCCTCGTATCAGATCGTCATGAACCTGGTGATCCTGGTGTTCATGGTGGCGATCGGGCTTTCGACCGCGACCGCGGTCCGGGTCGGCAATGCGGTCGGCGCCGGCGACCGCGCCGGACGCAACGCCGCGGCCTGGACCGGGGTTGCCATGACCTTCGGCGCCATGGCGCTGTTCTCGGTCCTGTTCGCATCGATTCCCGATGGGCTGATGGCGCTTTACACTCCGGATGCGGGCTTGCGCGCGGCGGCAATGGCGCCGATGGCGGTGGCCTGTTTCCTTTTACCCTTCGACGGCGCCCAGGCCGCCTTGTCCTCGGCGCTGCGCGGCGCCGGCGACATCTGGACCACGACCGCGCTGGCGGTGCTGGCGTTCTGGGCGGTGATGATCCCGACCGCGCTGGTGCTGGCCTTCGCCCTCGAATTGGGTCCGGCCGGGCTGCTGGGGGGTGCGCTGGCGGGCGTGCTGGCCGCCAGCCTGGGCTTCGGGCTCAGGCTCAGGCGCGTGCTGAACAAGCCCGCGATTCGGCTGTAGACTGGCGCCATGCCGGCCACGGTCGCGCTGATCGACGACGACCGCAACATCCTGGCCTCGCTCGCGATCGCGCTCGAGGCGGCGGGGTTCCGCGTGCTTGCATTCGGCGACGGCGCGCAGGCGGTCAAGGCGCTGGCCGAGCGGCCGGCGGACCTGATCGTGCTCGACATCAAGATGCCGGGCATGGACGGGCATGCCGTGCTGCGCGCGATCCGCGCCGAAAGCCGGGTGCCGGTGATCTTCCTCACCTCCAAGGACGCCGAGATCGACGAGGTCGAAGGCCTCAAGCGCGGCGCCGACGACTACATCCGCAAGCCGTTCTCGACCCGGCTGCTGATCGAGCGCATCCGCGCGCTGCTGCGCCGCTCCGCCGATGCGCCCGAGGCCGCGCCGCGGGACAAGCCGGCCGAAGCGGCGCTGCGCCGCGGCCGGCTGGTGCTGGAACCCGAGACCTATGCCTGCCGCTGGGACGACAAGCCGGTGGCGGTGACGGTGTCCGAATTTCTGCTGCTCAAGGCGCTGGCCGAGCGGCCGGGCCACGTCAAGACCCGCGACCAGCTGATCGACGTCGCCTACGGCGCGGGCGAGCCGGTCGACGACCGCTCGATCGACAGCCACGTCAAGCGCCTGCGCAAGAAGTTCCGCGCGGTCGATCCCAAGTTCGACTCCATCGCCACGCTTTACGGCGTCGGCTACAAGTTTTCGGAATGACCGCGCGCGGGCGCCTGACCCGGCGCATCCTGGCGCTGAACCTGATCGCGCCGGCCCTGCTGGTGATCGGGCTGCTGACCCTGGATCCGTTCCGCGACGGGCTGATCGCCGCCCGGCTGGAGACGCTGGAGGCCCGCGGCCAGGTCATCGCCGGCGCGCTGGGCGAAGCCGCCACGCGCGACGAAAACCTGGCGCAGCGACTGGACCGCGCCGCCGCCATCGCCATCCTGCAGCGCCTGGGATCGGCCGGCGACGTGGCGGTGCGGCTTTACGATCCCTCGGGCGTGCTGGTGGCGGATTCGCGCCGCCTGGCCGGCGGCGTGCGCGCGGTCGAGGCCGCGCCCCTGCCCCCGCCGGGCGAAGGACCGGGTCTGGGCGAGCGGCTGATGGGGTTGTGGGATCGGCTGGCGGCGGCGCTGGCGCGCGATCCGCCGCTGGAGGCCTTTCCCAGCGCGATCGAAAGCCTGGCCGAGTTGCGCCAGGCCCTGGCGGGCGAGGCCGCCAGCGCGGCGCGACTGGGCGGCGACGGCACCATCGTGCTGACCGTGGCGCTGCCGGTGCAGCGCCTGCGCCAGCTCAGCGCCGTCCTTCTGCTGATCGAGCGCGACACCGCGATCGAACGCCGCCTCGCCGCCGAGCGCCGCGACATCCTGCGCTATTTCGGCTGGACGCTGGCGGTGACGGTGGCGCTGTCCTTGCTGCTGGCGGCGACCATCGCCCGGCCGCTGGTGCGGCTGGCGGCGGCGGCGGATGCGGTGCGGCTGGGCGCCGGACGCAAGGTCGCGATTCCCGATCTGGCCCGGCGCGGCGACGAGATCGGCGCGCTGTCGACCGCGCTGGCCGGGATGACGCGCGAGCTTTATCGCCGGCTGGATGCCACCGAGGCCTTCGCCGCCGATGTCGCCCACGAGATCCGCAATCCGCTGTCTTCGTTGCGCAGCGCGATCGAGACCCTGCCGCTGACCGCCGATCCGGCGCAGCGCGAACGCCTGTTGCGCATCGCCGCCGAGGACGTGGCGCGGCTCGACCGGCTGATCGGCGACATCGCCGAGGCCTCGCGGCTGGACGCCGAAATCACCCGCGAGGACTTGCAGCCGGTCGACCTGGCGGCGCTGGTGCAGGGCGTGATCGAGGCCTTCGCCGATCGCGGGCTGCGCTTCGAATTCGCGGCGCCCGATCGCGCCGCTGTCGTGCCGGGCCGGCCCGAACGCCTGGGCCGCGCGCTGGCCAACCTGATCGACAATGCGTGTTCCTTCAGCCCGCCCGGCGGCACGGTGCGCATCGCCTTGGCCCGCGCGGACTCCGATATCCTGCTGACGGTCGACGACCAGGGGCCGGGTATCCCCGACGACGAACTGGAAAAAGTCTTCGAGCGCTTCCACACCCGAAGGCCCGAAGGCGAGGCCTTCGGCCATCATTCCGGCCTCGGCCTGGCCATCGCAAGGCGCGTGATCGAGGCCCATGGCGGCAGCCTGTCCGCCGCCAACCGCCGCGACGCTGACGGCCGCGTCGTCGGTGCGCGGCTGGAATTGCGCCTGCCGGCCGCGCCATGAGCGTGCTGCACGCTTCCGCCGTGGCGTTCGAGGGCCTGGGCGTCCTGCTGACCGGGCCCTCGGGCGCCGGCAAGTCGACCCTGGCGCTGCGGCTGATCGAGGCCGGTGCCCTGCTGGTGGCCGACGACGGGGTCGAGGTGACGGTCGAGTCCGGCCGGCTGTTGGCGCGTTGCCCGCCGGCCATCGCCGGCCGGATCGAGGCCTATGGCGTCGGTATCGCCGGCATCCGCCATCGCCCCGAAGCGGCCATCGCCCGGCTGGTCGAATTGATCCCGCCCGGCGGCGCGATCGAACGCCTGCCGCCGGCGCGCACGGTCGTGATCGAAGGCATCGAACTGCCGGCGATCCGGCTTTCGGCCCACGACCCGGCGGCGGTGACCAAGCTGCGGCTGTGGTTGCGCGGCGCTATAATGAATTCGCCATGAGCGACGATTCATCCGCGCGCGGCGCCCGCGGCGACGAACCGGTGCGGGTGATCCTGATCACCGGCATGTCGGGGGCGGGCAAGTCCTCGGCCTTGCGGGTGCTGGAGGATCTCGGCTTCGAGGCGATCGACAACATGCCGGTGCATTTCATCGAGGCGCTGCTGACCCCGGGCACGGTCGAGCGCCGGCCGCTGGCGCTGGGCATCGACATCCGCACCCGCGACTTCGCCCCCGAGGAGATCGAGCGCATCCTGCGCCAGCGCGGGCGCGCGGACTTGGCGCTGCAGCTGATCTTCGTCGACGCCGACGACGACACCTTGCAGCGGCGCTTCACCGAGACCCGGCGGCGCCATCCGCTGGCCGGCGACCGGCCGGTGAGCGAGGGCATCGCCGCCGAACGGGCGATGATCTCGGCCCTGCGCGATCGCGCCGATCTGGTGATCGACACCAGCCGGCTGAACATCGTCGATTTCCGGGCGCTGCTGTCGGGGCATTTCGAGCGCCGCCGCGGCCAGCGGCTGGCGATCTCGGTCACCAGCTTCGCCTATCGCCGCGGCCTGCCGCACGAGGCCGATCTGGTGCTGGACGTGCGGCTGTTGCGCAATCCGCATTACGATCCGGCGCTGCGGCAGCGCACCGGGCTCGAATCCGAAGTCGGAGCCTATATCGCCGCCGATCCCGCATTCGCCCCTTTCCTCGAACGGCTGAGCGGCCTGGTGCTAAGTCTCCTGCCGGGCTATGGCCGCGAGGGCAAGAGCTACCTCGCCATCGCCATCGGCTGCACCGGCGGCCGCCATCGCTCGGTCTATGTCGCCGAGTGCCTGGCCGCCGCCATCCACCAGGCCGGCTGGCGCGTCACCATCCGGCACCGCGATCTCAACCAGGGCCTGCCTACCGAGGAGCGCATCGCATGACCATCGGCGTCGTCATCGTCAGCCATGGCAGGCTGGCCGAGGAGTTCATCCGCGCCGCCGAGCACGTGGTCGGTCCGCAGACCGCGATCCGCGCCATCTGCATCGGCGCCGAGGACGACATGGAACGCCGCCGGGGCGAGATCGCCGAGGCCGCGCGCGCGGTCGATTCCGGCCGCGGCACGGTGGTGCTGACCGACATGTTCGGCGGCACGCCGTCCAACCTCGCCATCTCGCTGCTCGACGGCGAGGGGGTCGAGGTGCTGGCCGGGGTCAATCTGCCGGCACTGATCAAGCTGCTGGAAGTGCGCAAGCGCTGCTCGGCGGCCGAGGCCGTCAAGGCAGCGCAGGAGGCCGGACGCAAATACATCGCCGTGGTGTCCGAGATGCTGCCGGCCGAGGCCAGGAAAAAGCACGCCGGAAGCTGACATGAACGCCGCCGAGCCCGGGCGGGCGCGCGAACTGACCATCCGCAATCGCCGCGGGCTGCACGCCCGCGCCGCGGCGCGCTTCGTCAAGACCGCCGCCGCCTTCGCCGCCGAGATCAAGGTCGCCAAGGACGGGATCGAGGTCTCGGGCACTTCGATCATGGGCCTGATGATGTTGGCCGCGGCCCAGGGCGCGACCATCCAGGTCAGCGCCAGCGGACGCGAGGCGGCTCAGGCGCTGGAGGCGCTGACCAAGCTGCTGGAACGGCGCTTCGATGAAGAGGACTAGCGCCGGGCGCGGCCAGCGCATCCTGGCCGGCATCGGCGTCTCGCCCGGCATCGCCGTCGGCCCGGCGCAGCTGGCCGAATCCCATCTCGGCGCGGTGCCCAGCCGCAGCCTGGCCGAGAGCGAAATCGCCGCCGAACTGGAACGCCTGGAGCGGGCCATCGCCGCCGCCCGCGGCCAGCTCGACCGGCTGGGCGACAAGACCGCGCGACTGGCCGGCGCCGCGGCCGAGGAATTCGCCGGCCTGATCGAGGTGCACCGCCAGATGCTGGCGGATTCGCGCCTGGTGCGCGGCACCCGCGCCCGCATCTCGGCCGAGCGCATCAACGCCGAGGCCGCGGTCGAACGCGAGACCGCGAACCTGGCGGCGACCCTGGCGGCGATCGACGATCCCTATCTCGCCGGCCGCGTCGGCGACGTCCACGATGTCGGCCGGCGCATCCTGCGCCAGCTCACCCAACGTCCCTATCAGGGCCTGCGCGACCTGCCGCCGGGTTCGGTGGTGCTGGCCGACGAGTTGACGCCGGCCGACACCGCGCTTTTGAACCCGCAAGCGGTGGCAGGCATCGCCGCCGAGCTGGGCGGCGCCGAGGGTCACACCGCGATCATGGCGCGCTCGTTGGGCATTCCGGCGGTGCTGGGTGCGACCGGCCTAAGAGGCGCGGCAGCGCCGGGCGATGTGGTGGCGATCGACGGCGAGGCCGGCCGGATCTATCTGCGCCCGACCGCGGCCGTGCTGGCGCGGCTGCGCGCGCGCCGCCAAGAGCAGCTGCGCGGCGAGCGCGCCTTGCGCGCGCTCAAGGACCGGCCGGCGATCAGCCGCGACGGGGTCGCGGTGTCGCTCAAGGTCAACATCGACCTGCCGGCCGAATTGGCGGCGGCGCGCGGGGTCGGCGCCGAGGGCGTCGGCCTGTTTCGCAGCGAATTCCTGTTCATGAACCGACCCGACCTGCCGGGCGAGGACGAGCAGTACGAAGCCTATCGCCGCGTGATCGAAGGGCTGGACGGCAAGCCGGTCACCATCCGCACGCTCGACCTCGGCGGCGACAAGCTGGCCTCGGCATTGGGCGCCCAGGCGCAGTCGGGCTTCAATCCGGCCCTTGGCCTGCGCGCCATCCGCTTGGCCTTGCGCCGGCCCGAGATCCTGACCACGCAGTTGGCCGCGATCCTGCGCGCCAGCGTCCACGGACCGACCCGCATCCTGGTGCCGATGATCGCCGCGCCGGCCGAGATGCTGGCGGTGCGCCGCCATCTGGCGAAGACCGCAAGGCGGCTGAAGCGCGCCGGCTTCCGCCTGCCCAAGGCGCTGCCGGCGCTGGGGGCGATGATCGAGATCCCGGCCGCGGCGCTGGCGGCGGACGCGCTGGCGCGAGTGTCTGACTTCTTTTCGATCGGCACCAACGACTTGACCATGTACGCGCTGGCGGTCGACCGGGCCGACGAGCAGGTGGCGGCGCTCTACGATCCGCTGCATCCGGCGGTGCTGCGGCTGATCGATTTCGCGGTGCGGGCGGCCTTGGCCGCGGGCCGGCCGGTCAATCTGTGCGGCGAGATGGCGGGCGATCCGCGCATGACCGCGCTTTTGGTCGGTCTCGGCCTGCGCGAGTTGTCGATGAGCGCGCCGGCGCTGCCGCGAGTCAAGCGGCGGCTGCTGGCGCTCGATGCCGCCGCCGCCGCGCGCCGGGCGGCCGAAGTGCTGCAATTGACCGATTCCGGCAGCATCGCCGCCCGGCTCGACGATCTCGAAGCCCTGCTATGACGAAATTGCGGCTTGTGCCGGCGACCGATCCGCAATAGCAATCGGACGCCGTGACGCCCCCCGCCCACGCCGACCGCGATCCGGTCCTGATCGTGCTGCACCAGCGCCAATCGCGCCCCGGTCGCGTCGGCCATCTCCTGCGCGAGATGGGCTATCGCCTCGACATCCGTCGGCCCTGCCTCGGCCAGGCGCTGCCGGACAGCATGGCGCATCACGCCGGCGCGGTGGTGTTCGGCGGGCCGCAAAGCGCCAATGACGATTGCACCCACGACTACATCAAGCAGGAGCTCGATTGGATTCCGCGCGCGGTCGAATCCGGCAAGCCCTATCTCGGCCTCTGCCTGGGCGGGCAGATGCTGGCGCGCGCGCTGGGCGGGCGGGTGTTCCTGCACCCCGAGGGCAAGGCCGAAATCGGGTATTACAAGCTGACCCCGACCGCGTCGGGACGGGACATATTCGAGGGTCTCGACCACGTCTATCACTGGCACCGCGAGGGCTTCGAGGCGCCGGCCGGCACGGAGATCTTGGCCGAAGGCGCGATCTTCCGCCATCAGGCCTTTCGCCACGGTCGCCACGCCTATGGGCTGCAGTTCCATTGCGAGGTGACCAACGCCATGCGCCGGCGCTGGCTGCGCCTGGCGGCGCATCGGCTGTCGATGCCCGGCGCCCAGCCGCGCGCGGCACAACTGGAAGATCAGCGCCGCTTCGAGGGCGCGATCCGCCGCTGGGCGCGGCGCTTCCTCGCCAAATGGATCAGCGGCGGATGAGCTGGGCCTGGCGGAACAGCACGGCGACGATGGTCTTGTCGCCGAACACCTGCCGTGCCTCCTTCTCCAGCCCGGCCTTGATCTCCTCGAGATTGAGCACGGCCTCGTCGGGCTTGCGCTTGCCGAGATAGTCGTAGAGGAATTTGTTGAAGGCCGATTGCAGCTTGGCCAGATCCTTGTTGACCTTGGCCACCGCCGGCTGCTCGTTGACCCGGATGCGCAAGCGGATCTGGGCGGTGCCGGTCGGCTTGCCGCCGGCGATGATCGGCACGTTGAAGGTCGGAATCTCGATCAGCGGCGGGGGCGGCGGCGCTTGTGCCTCGGCACCGCAGAGCGGGACGAGCACCAGCAGGGCCGCCAGGAGGGCTGTCACCAGACGCATGGCGACAGGATACCAATCCCCGGGTCGGCGCGAAAGCGCGGCCGATTGCCGGTCCGGACCCCATGGCTATAATCCCGGTCGAGATCCGAAGACCCCGCAAGTGCAAGCATGAACTGGCAACCCCTGGCCTTGGCCCTGATCACCTTGGCGGTGTGCCTGCGGGCGCGCCCGATCGCGCGGCGCCTCGGGCTGATGGATCTGCCCGACGGCAGGCGCAAGATCCACGATCGGCCGACGCCGCTGCTCGGCGGCATAGCGGTGATGCCGCCGGTGCTGGTCATGCTGGTTTGGCTGGCCGCGACCGAAGAAGTGGGGCCGTTGCTGATCGGGTTGGCGGGGGTCGCGCTCGGCTTCAGCCTGATCGGCTTGGCCGACGACCGCCGGCATATCAAGCCGGCGGTCCGCCTGGGGTTGGCGCTGGTGGCGGTGCTGGGCGCGGTGGCGGCGGTGCCGATGCTGGCGGTCGATTTCCTCAAATTCACCTGGATTCCGCTGCCCTTTTTCCTCGATTGGTTCGCATTGCCGTTCACCCTCTTGTGCGTGATCGGCCTGGTCAACGCCTACAACATGGCCGACGGCAAGAACGGCCTGGCGATCGGGCTCGGCCTTATCTGGAGCACGCTGATCGCGCTGCATCTGCCCGATCCGCTGCTGCCTTTGGCCGAGACCCTGATCGCCGCCTTGGCGGTGGCGTTCGTCTTCAATCTGCGCGGCCAGCTCTTCCTGGGCGATGCCGGCACCTACGGCCTCGGTTGCCTGTTCGCGCTGCTGGCGATCTACCTGCACGGCGTCGGTTTCGACCGCCTGCCTTCGGATCGGGTGATGCTGTGGTTCCTGGTGCCGGTGCTGGATTGCCTGCGGCTGATGGGCTGGCGGGTGCTGAACGGGCGCTCGCCGTTCGATTCCGATCGCGGCCATCTGCACCACATCCTGTTCGACCGCATGCGTTGGCGCTACGGGCTGGCGATCTACCTGGCGTTGGTGGCGGCGCCGGCGTTCCTGGCCGAACTGCATCCGACCCGGGCGCGCTGGTGGGTGGCGATCGCGGTGCTGAGCTACCTCGCCTGCCTCGGCCTTCGCCTGCTGCCGCCGGCGGCGGCGCGGGCGCGTGCGGGCGACGCGTGACGCCGCTCCAGGCCCTGGCCTTGCTCGCCGCCGCGCTGGCCGGTGCCGCGATCGGCGCGCTGTGGGCCGGACGCCGGCGCAGCGCATCGGCGGCGCTCGCGACTTCCTCGCCGGACCATCTCGACCTGGCGTCTGCGCTGGCGGAAGCGTTCGACCGCATCGACGACGGCATCGCCCTGTTCGACGCCGCGGGACGGCTGGCACGCTGCAATCCGCGCTTTCGCGAGCGCGTCGCGCCCGACCGCCAGCAGCCCTGGCAGGGGCTCGGCCGAGGCCAATTGCTCGAGCTTTTGGCCGAGCGGCTCGAACGTGCCGAGGGCGGGCCCGCGTTGTGGGCGGCGGCGACGCTGGGCAAGTTGCATGGCGGCGCGGTGGTGACCGAGACCCTCAAGGACGGCCGGCTGGTGGCGCTGGAACTGTGGACCCGCGATGGCCGAGAGCTGGCGTTGGCGGTGCGCGACGTCACCGACCGGCACCAGCGCGAGGCCGCGCTGGCGGCGGCGCAGGAGCGCGGCCAGGCCATCCTCGAAGCCATCGCCGATGCGGTGGTGATCGTCGACGAGCGCGGTCGCATCGAGCGCTTCAACGCCGCCGCCGAGACCATGTTCGGCTGGCGGCGTGACGACATCCTCGGCCGCGATGTCGGCCTGTTGATGCCCGAGGCGATGCGCGAGGAGCACGCCGGTCACGTCGCGCGCCTGGCCGGGCGCGACGGCCGACCGCGCGCCGAGCCCCGCGCGCTGACCGCGCTGCGGCGCGACGGCGGCGAGTTTCCGGTCGACATCGCGCTCGGCACGCTCGACATCGGCTGGAGCGGGATCGAGCGCCGCGCCCGCCGTCGCCGCGGCTTCATCGGCACCATCCGCGACCTCACCCGCCAGCGCGAACTCGAGCAGCGCCTGCGCCGGGCGCAGAAGCTGGAGGCGATCGGCACGCTGGCCGGCGGCATCGCCCACGACTTCAACAATCTGCTGGCGATCGTGCTGGGCTACGCCAATCTCAGCCGCTCGGACCTGGCGGCGGGCCAGAGCGAACTCGACGACAATCTGCAGGCGATCGAGCAGGCGGCAATGCGCGGCAAGGATCTGGTGACGCAGATCCTGTCCTTCGCCCGCGGCGGCCAGTCCGATCGCCGCCCGTTCGATCTGGTGCCGCTGGCCAAGGAAGTGGTCAAGGGCCTGCGCACGACGGTGCCCGAGACCGTGCGGCTCACGACCCGCCTGCCCGAGCGGCCGGCGATGGTGGCGGCCGACGCGGCGCAGATGCACCAGGTGCTGATGAACCTTTGCCGCAACGCCGTCCAGGCGATCGGCGAACGCGCGGGCGAAGTCACGGTGACGATCGAGCCCGCGGCCCTCGATCAGTCGGCTGCCGTGCGCACCGGCCTGGCCATGGGCGATTACGTCCGGCTGTCGGTGCGCGACACCGGCCAGGGCATGGATGCCAGCACCCGCGAGCGGCTGTTCGAGCCCTTCTTCACCACCAAGCCGGTCGGCACGGGAACCGGGCTGGGGCTGGCGGTGGTGCATGGCGTGGTGCGCGACCACGGCGGCGCGATCGAAGTCGACTCGCGCCCGGGCCAGGGCGCTGCGTTCGACGTCTTCTTGCCGGCGCATCGCGGCGCCGGCGGGACGGCCGAGACCCAGACCGAGGTCGAGGCCCGCGGCAGCGAGCATCTATTGCTGGTCGAGGACGAACCTGCCATCCGCCGCCTGGCCGAACGCGTGCTGGTGCGCCTGGGCTACAGCGTCAGCTCGGCCGGGCTCGCCAGCGAGGCGCTTTCGATCCTCCGGCATGCCGAGCCCAAGATCGATCTCTTGATCTGCGATGCGGTCGGCCCCGAGCTTTCGGGCGAGGCCCTGGTCGAGGCGGCGCGGCGCATCCGTCCCGATCTGCGCGCGGTGCTGTGCACCGGCGGCGCCGGCACGCCCGACGCGGAACGCGCCCGCGCGCTCGGCATCGGCGCGGTGGTGCTCAAGCCGATGATTGCCTCGAGCCTGGGGCCGGCGGTGCGTGCCACGCTCGACGGCAAGAGCGCGATCGACCGGGATGGGGTCTGATGCTCGAACTCGCTCCGGTCGCGAATCGCATGGCCCGAGACCGAACCATCTTGCCCCGGACCCGGCTCGACGGAAGCATGCGTTCCGTGTAATCAGGCGCCTCCCGCTGGGGCGTCGCCAAGCGGTAAGGCAGCGGATTTTGATTCCGCCATACGGAGGTTCGAATCCTCCCGCCCCAGCCACTCTCCCTCCGCCCGCCTGCACGTGCCGATGGCACCAGCCAATTGTCCGACGCTTCAGGAAATCATGTATACAGGGCACCACGCCCGAAGCGATACGCTCCGACATCGCCCATGACGCGCCCATCGACTGCGGACAAGTTCACGCCCGTGCTGCTCTCGGGCGGCGCCGGGACCCGATTGTGGCCGTTGTCGCGCACGCATTATCCCAAGCAACTTCTGGCGCTGACCGGCAAGTCGACCTTGCTTCAGCTGACGGCGATGCGGGTATCCGATCCGGCCCGATTTCGGCCGCCAATCGTGGTGGCGAGCGCGGCGCATCGATTCGCCGTCGCCGAGCAACTCGATCAGATCGGCGTGCGGCCGGCGGCCTTGGTGCTTGAGCCGGTCGGTCGCAACACTGCGCCGGCGATCGCGGCTGCGGCCCTGGCCGCTTTGCAGGCGGAAGCCGATCCCCTGCTGGCGGTGATGCCGACCGACCATCTGATCCGGAACTCCGATGCCTTCCTGGCGGCGTTGGAGAAGGCCCGGGTCGGCGCCGATCGCGGTTTTCTGGTGACCTTCGGCGTCGTCCCCGACCGCGCCGAGACCGGATACGGCTATGTCCTGCCCGGCCCGCCCCTGGCCGAAGCCGGTGACTGCCTCGAAGTCGTCAAATTCGTCGAAAAGCCCGACCGCGCCACGGCCGAGCGCTATGTCGCCGAACGCAAACATCTCTGGAACAGCGGCATGTTCGTCTTCCGGGCGCGGCGTTATCTCGACACATTGGCGCGCTACGAGCCGGAAATGGCGCGGCGATGCCAAGATGCGATCGACCGCGCCAAACGCGATCTCGATTTCGTCCGTCTCGACTCGGCCGCGATGGATGCGTGCCCCTCGCAGTCAATCGACTACGCCGTGATGGAGCGCACCGACCGCGCCGCGGTGGTGCCGGCGGATTTCGGCTGGAACGACGTCGGCTCTTTCGATCAGCTCTGGCACATCGGCGCCAAGGACTCGACCGGCAATGTCGTCGTCGGCAAGGTGACGGTCGAAGACGGTCGCGGCAATTATCTTCATTCCGAGCGCAGGCTGTTGGCGGTTCTGGGCGTGAACAACCTGGTGGTCGTCTGCACCGACGACAGCGTCATGGTCGCCGATCGCGAACGCACGCAGGATGTCCGCCGCCTGGTGGCACGGTTGAAAGAAACGGGTCATGACGAACCGGACGTCCCGCCGGTGGCGCATCGTCCCTGGGGCATTTTCCAAAGGCTCGAATCGGGAGACCGTTTCCAAGTCAAACAGATCGTCGTCAAACCCGGCGGCCGGCTTTCGCTCCAATATCACGCCCATCGCGCCGAACATTGGGTGGTGGTCCAAGGACGCGCGCAAGTGACGGTCGGCCAGCGGGTCTTCACGCTGGAGGAAAACCAGTCGACCTTCATTCCGGCAGGCACGCACCACCGGCTGGAAAACCCCCAAAGTACCCCGCTCCGCCTGATCGAGATTCAGTCCGGCGACTACTTGGGCGAGGACGATATCGTCCGAGTCGAGGATAGCTACGGGCGCGACTGATCGACTCGCAAGGCGGCAACCCCCGACCCAAAGGGCGTAATCCGCCTCCGGCTGTCCTTCTCCTCGCGGGCGGGCTCCCCCGCCTGCCTACGAGGCGATCCGAACATGCACCATCCTGCGCGCTTCTGCGCGAATTCGCTTCCCTCACCGCTTCTGCGCGAATTCGCTTCCCTCACCGCTTCTGCGCGAACTCGCTTCCCTCACCGCTTCTGCGCGAACTCGCTTCCCTCACCGCTTCTGCGCGAACTCGCGCAGTGGCTTGAGCGAGAACAGGTAGTCGTCGGCCGCCAACGGCTTGTGGCAGGCCAGGCATTCGGCCTGGTTGGCGGCGCGCATCGAGCGGTCGGGATTGTAGGCGCCATACAGCCAATCGCCGTTGCGCAGGATCTCGGGCACGTCCGCGCCCCAGCCCGGCTGCTTCTCCATCACCGTGACGAAGGACAGGGTGTCGGGAACCAGATTGCCGTCGCTGCCGGCGACCGGCTTGCGATTGGCGTCGAGCTTGGGGACATAGACCTCGATGATCAGCACCGAGCCGTTGGGCAGCATGCCGGTGGTCTTGGCGGCGTCGACCGCGGTCCGGTTGGCGTAAAGATGCCGGACCTGCGGACGCTCGGGATAGTTGACCGTGGTGTAGTGCACGAAGTCGCGCTTGTAGTCGGCCGGCAGCTTGACCTTGGTCATCGCCAGCGAGGGGAACATGGGCGAGGTGTCGGCGGCGCGCGCCGCGCCCTGCAAGCTGGCGTAGAACGCGGCGATGTTGGCGGCGTCGGCCGGGCCGATTTGGGCCGCGATCGGATTCATGATCGCGTTCTTGCGCGCCCCTGACCTGAAGTCGCGCAACTGCGCCGCCAGATAGGCCGCCTTCTGCCCAGCCAGATTGGGAATGGCGGGGCCGACGCTGACGCCGTTGGCGCCATGGCAGGCGGCGCAGATCTGCTCGGCACGGGCCTTGCCCGCCGCCAGATCGGGCGCCGGCGCCTGGGCCTGGGCCTCGATCGCGGCCATGGCCAGAGCGCCCAGAACGAGCGCGTGGAATCGCTGCATTGTCGTCTCCCCCGGCCGACCGACCGGCCGATGGAAAGGATTATGAACCGGTCCGGTGCGTGCTCACAATCAACTTTTTGTCAGCTTCGATGCCCTGGTATCGCGCTTGAGCCGCGCCGCATAGAAGCCGTCGACTCCGCCCTCGACGGCAAGGTCGCTGGGCAGGCTGCGCAGCTCGCCCTGCCGCAGCGTCACCGCCAAAGGCAGCGTCGCGATCGGGTCCAGGGCCAGATCGGGCCTGCGCGCCAACAGCGCGGCGATGCGTTCCGGTCCCTCCTCGGGTTCGAGCGAGCACACCGCATAGACCAGCGTTCCGCCCGGCGCGAGCGATTCGACCGCCGCCTCCAGCAGCCGCTCTTGCAGCGCCACCAGCCGAACGATGTCCTCGGCCCGCTTGGTCCAGGGAATGTCGGGATGGCGGCGCACGGTGCCGGTGGCGCTGCAAGGCGCGTCCAGCAGCACCATCGGAAAGGGCTCGCTCGCTCGCCAGCTTTCGGCATCGGCGACGACGCACTCCGCCGCCAGATTCAAGCGTTCGAGATTGGCCCGCAGCAGCGCCATGCGCGGCTCGGACCGATCCAGCGCCGTGACCCGCGCGCCCGCCGCGGCCAATTGCGCGGTCTTTCCGCCCGGTGCGGCGCACAGATCCAACACCCGCTTGCCCGCGACATCGCCCAGCAGCGCGGCCGGCAGTGCTGCTGCCGCATCCTGCACCCACCACGCGCCCTCGGCAAAGCCAGCCAGCGCCTCGATCGCGCCCGCGCGCTCGATCCGTACCGTGCCCGAGGCCAACACCCGGCCGCCCAGCCGCGCCGCCCAGCCGGCGGCATCCTGCTTGACCGAGAGATCGAGCGGCGGCTCGGCGCGATGCACCGCCAGAATGGCGCGGGTCGCATCCTCGCCATAATGCGCAAGCCAACGCGCCCGCAGCCAGTCCGGCAGATTGAGCAGCGCATCGGCCTCGGCCGGCGGCTTGCCGGCGATGCGCCGCAGCACGGCGTTGACCAGTCCTCGCATCGCCTTGACCCGCCCGGCCTGGGCCGCGGCGGCATCGACCGCGGCATGGGCCGGCGTGCCGAGATAAAGCAGTTGCGCGGCGCCCAGCCGCAGCGCCAGGCGCGCCGAGGTCGGCAACCTCCGATCCGGCCGATCCAACGCCGCCGCCAGCGCGGCGTCGATCTGCCCCAGCCGCCGCAGCACCGTCAGCACCATCAGCCGGACAAAGGCACGATCGCGCGCCGGCAGATCGTCGGCCACGCCCATCCAGGCATCTAGCGGCTGGCGGCGTTCCAGCACCGCCGCCAGGATCGCCAACGCCTTGTCGCGGGCGGGATCGGCGCGGCTCATGCCCGGGCGCGGGCAGCCCAGATGCGGCGATAGGTCGCCAGCGCGGCATCGCCGAAACAGACGAACACCAGCCGCGCGGGCGCGCGGCCGGTCGCCAGCCAGTCCTCGGCCACGCCCAGCGCGATCTCGGTCGCGGCCTCGAGCGGATAGCCGTAGACCCCGGTCGAGATCGCCGGAAAGGCGATCGAGCCGAGCGCATGCTCGGCCGCCAGTTCGAGCGAGCGGCGATAGCAGGATTCCAACAGCCGCGCCTCGCCCGCGCCGCCGCCCTGCCAGATCGGGCCGACGGTGTGGATGACATGCCGCGCCTTGAGACGATAGCCGCGCGTGATCTTGGCCTGGCCGGTCGGGCAGCCGCCCAGGGTCCGGCATTCTGCCAAGAGGTCGGGCCCGGCGGCGCGATGGATGGCGCCGTCGACTCCGCCGCCGCCCAGCAAGGTCTCATTGGCGGCGTTGACGATGGCGTCGACCACGAGCCGCGTGATGTCGCCGGCGACGATCTCGACGCTCATCGCCCGGCGCGCTCGATCCGGCCGACCCAGGCCAGCAGCAAGAGCCCGGGAATTGCGGCGACGGCGCTGGCGACGAAGAACAACTCCCAGCCCAGCTGCTGCGCGATCCAGCCCGAGCTGGTCGACAGCAGCGTGCGCCCGACCGCCGCCAGCGCCGACAGCAGCGCGTATTGGGTGGCGGTGTAGGACAGCGCGCACAGCCCCGAGATATAGGCGACGAAGGCCGCCGAGCCCATGCCGCCGGCCAGGTTCTCGAGGCCGATGGTCAGCGCCAACAGGCCGAGATCGGCGCCGGCGCGGGCCTGGACGACGAACATCAGATTGGTGAGCAATTGCAGAATGCCGCAGATCCACAGCGCGCGCGTCACGCCGACCGCGTTCATCAAGACGCCGCCCAAGGCCAGGCCGGCCAGCGAGGCGCCGAAGCCGAACACCTTGGCGACGTTGGCGATGTCGATCTTGGAAAAGCCGATGTCGACCAGGAAGGGATTGGTCATCACGCCGGCGAAGGCATCGCCGAACTTGTAGAACAGCACGAAGGCCAGCAGCACCGGCCAGCCCGGCCGGCCGGCGAATTCGACGAAGGGATGGACCACGGCGCGGACGATGCGCTGGCCGATGCCGCCGCCGGGATCGGCCGGCGCCTCGGGCTCGGGCCCCAGCAGCGTCGTCGCCACGCCGATCGCCATCAGCCCGGCCATGACGGCGTAGACCGTGGCCCATGGCAAGGCGCTGGCGAGATAGAGCGCGCCCGCGCCCGAGGTCAGCATGGCGATGCGATAACCGAGTTGCACCGAGGTCGCGCCGGCCGGCAGCAGCTCGCGCTCCAGGATCTCGACCCGCCAGGCATCGACCACGATGTCCTGGCTGGCGGACGAAATCGCCAACGCGACCGCCCAGGTGGCCGTCAGCAGCGGATCGATCCGGGGATCGGCTTGGCCGAGGCCGATCATGCAGACGATCACCGCGGCTTGCGTCAGGAGCAGCCAGGACCGGCGCCTTCCCAGCAGCCTGCCCAAGAGCGGCAGCGGCAGCCGGTCGACCAACGGCGCCCACAGGAACTTGAGCGCATAGGGCGTGCCGATGGCGGCGAACAGGCCGATGGTGGCGCGGCTGACGCCGCTTTCCGCCAGCCACACCGACAGCGTGCCCGCGCCCAGCGCCAGCGGCAGGCCGCTGGCGAAGCCCATCGCCAGCACCGCCAGCACGCGCGGCCGCCCGAAGGGCAGCAGCGCCGCCGCCAGCGCGCTCACGCCCAGTCCCGAATCGTCATGGCGCCAGTGTAGCGCGGCGGGGGAGCTACCGCCCGGCCGGAAGTTGGCGGTAGCTGACCGCTTCGGCGATGTGAATGCGGCCGACGCTTTCGCTGCCGTCGAGATCGGCCAGGGTGCGGGCGACGCGCAGCACGCGGTGATAGCCGCGGGCCGAGAATTTCAGGCGATCGGCGGCCTCGTTAAGCAGTATCAATACGCGTCTACCACTTAGGTGGTGGCCAGTGATCTTCTACATACAAAAAGTGTCGGCAGCCGAATGATATAATGGTCCATTGACATCGAGTCGCCTTAACGAGGGGCCGGGGCACGAGCCTCAAGATTTTGGACACTAAAGTCCGAACGCAGAAGCGGCACCGACTTACAAAGGAAAATTGGGAGCGTGTATTGATCTCGAGCACGGAACTTAAACCTAGCAATGACTGTCTCTTGATCTTCGTGGACGACACAGGTCACGAGCGACTTGCGGGAAACCAGCAGTTCTATGGACTCGGCGGCCTTTGCATCATGTCGAATGTATATGTGAATGTTCTAGTCCCGGCATGGCGTAAATTGCGAGAGATGATCAACGGCGATCATGACGCGCCACTACATGCGAGTGAATTCAGCACGAAAGCGTCTGCGGAAGGAATGAATGCGATGTCTCGGTTCTTCGCGACGCACGTATTCCATCGATTTGCGACTGTAGTGACCGATAAAACTTCTTATCCGTCCGACCTCATTCTCATGCAGCCGGTTTTCGAGATGGTAAAGAAGCAGTTGATTCAACTCGCCGCACAGACGCCATTTCGGTCAATCGCCTTGATATTTGAGAGCTCTGAGCGGGCCGACCCATTTATCCAACAGTACTTTGGCCAATTGGATATTGAGGAGGGCGGGCGGCGAATTGCGGTGGACCATTGCCTGATGACAAAGCGGGCTAAGGAACCAGGCCTTGAGGTCGCCGACTTCATTGCGAATGCTGCTGGCTCTATGGCCCGAAGGTTTCGAGAAGGAGAATCTGGAGTCACACAGCGTTTCAAGTCAGTATTTCATTGCGTTCCGAAACATCGTGTTCGCTTCATGCTGATCGACAGCGTCACTCGCGAAGTGTCCAATGAAGTAGTGTTCGGCCACGAACTTCGATAGGCGGCGCAAATAGGTGAGAACCTTCAGCAGGTGCCGACCCGGCACTCTACCCTATTCCGCCAGCGGCAGGCCGCTGGCGAAGCCCATCGCCAGTACCGCCAGCACGCGCGGCCGCCCGAAGGGCAGCAGCGCCGCCGCCAGCGCGCTCACGCCCAGTCCCGAATCGTCATGGCGCCAGTGTAGCGCGGCGGGGGAATTACCGCCCGGCCGGAAGTTGGCGGTAGCTGACCGCCTCGGCGATGTGGATGCGGCCGACGCTTTCGCTGCCGTCGAGATCGGCCAGGGTGCGGGCGACGCGCAGCACGCGGTGATAGCCGCGGGCCGAGAAGCGCAGCCGATCCGCCGCCTCGGCCAGCAGCTTGCGGCCGGCGGCGTCGGGATCGGCGACGCGCGCCAGCACCTCGCCGTCGGCCTCAGCATTGTTGCGGATGCGGGGGCGGGCGTC
>Ga0194120_10002078_pt1 | contig 35073 bp, 34 predicted proteins | sample TA2MahCa65mmetaG_FD_148642 | JGI IMG/M metagenome (GOLD analysis project Ga0194120, IMG submission 148642) | Freshwater microbial communities from Lake Tanganyika, Tanzania - TA2015019 Mahale Deep Cast 65m | ecosystem: Environmental > Aquatic > Freshwater > Lake | place: Tanzania: Lake... | reverse complement strand
TCAATGAAGCGTTATGTCATCAGTACAGGGGTTGCGCTCGCCGCGGTCATGTGCGGAGTGGCTGCGCCGCTATGGTTCAGCCTGCTCTAGCGTGCGGCACGCCGACCGCGCAGGCGTGACGACGCCGTCCAACCGCTGGGCGGCTCGCTGCGCGGTTTAGACGCCGGGCAATTTGTGGTCGGCGAAGCGGTCGCGCAGCGTCTTCTTGGAGAACTTCCCCACCGATGTTTTCGGCACCTGGTCGATGAACACCACATCGTCGGGCAGTTGCCACTTCGCGAGTTTCGGTGCCAAGAACGACAGGATCTCTTCCTTCGTCACCGTCTCACCATCCTTCGGCACCACGCAGGCGAGCGGGCGCTCCGACCACTTCGGGTGCGGCACGCCGACGACGGCGGCCTCCTTCACCTTCGGATGCGACATCAATTCGTTCTCAATCTCGACGGATGAAATCCACTCACCGCCCGACTTGATGAGATCCTTCGTGCGGTCGACCAAACGAATGCGACCGGCCGCATCGACGACCGCGACGTCGCCGGTGCGCAACCAACCGTCTTTCGTGAAACTCTCCGCCGACCGCGGGTCGTTGTAGTACGCGCTCGCAATCCACGGGCCGGCGCACTGCAGCTCGCCACTCGATTCACCATCCCACGGCACCATCGTGGTGGTGTCGGGCTCCACCACACGGAAGTCGACGCCCAGCACGATGCGCCCCACCGTGGTGCGCAATTCGGCCTGCTCTTCCACCGGCAACTGCTGCTCGGCGGAATTCAACACGCACACCGCGGCAATCGGTGAGGTCTCAGTCATACCCCATGCCTGCAGGATCGGCAAACCGATCTCCTTGCGGTACGACTCGCTCAGCGCTTTCGGCACCGCCGCACCGCCACACACGATGGCGCGCAATGACGATGTGTCGCGGCCCTTCAATTCCGGCAGCACCGCCATCCAAATCGTCGGCACGCCCGCACCCACCGTGACCTTTTCGTTCACGATGTGATCAGCAATCGCCTTGCCCGAGAGATCGGGGCCGGGCATCACCAGGTTGGCACCGCATGCAGCGGCAGCGTGCGTGAGGCCCCACGCATTCACGTGGAACATTGGTACGACAGGCAACACCGTGTCGCTCTCACGGATGCCGATGGAATCGGCGACCATCTCCGCCATCGTGTGCAAGAAGGCGCTTCGATGCGAATACACGACACCTTTCGGGTTGCCGGTGGTGCCGCTGGTGTAACACATGCTGGCGGCCTGGTTCTCATCGGGCACGTTCCACTCGATGGCCTTCGCCTGCTTGAGCAGCGATTCGTATTCGTGCACTTCGACACCCTTCACGCTCTTTGGCGCCTCGCCCTTGCCGTCGTTCATGAACACGAGGTGCTTCAGCGTGGTGAACGTCGGCATCAGCGGTTCGAGAATTGCCCACAGCGACGTGTCGCAGAAGATGACCTGATCTTCGGCGTGGTTGACAATGTAGGTGAGCTGTTCGGGGAAGAGACGGAAGTTCAACGTGTGCAACACGCGACTCGAGCACGGTGCTGCGAAATACAGCTCGAGGTGCCGCGCGGAGTTCCACGCCAGTGTCGCAACGCGACCATGTTTGGGAATCTTCAGGTTGTCGATCACGCCGCCGAGCAGTCGGGTGCGTGCCGCCCACTCGCCGTACGTCGTGACCGTCTTGCCCGTCGCCGTCGCAGTGATGATCCTCTTCTCCGTGTTGTAGCGCTCGGCACGCTCGAACAGATGCACAAGTGTGAGTTGTGTTGACTGCATCAAACCCTTCATCGCGGGCCCCCTTCAGGCGTCGGCACTACTCCGTGTCGGTCATCGCTCAGAGTACACAGCGCGACGCACGCGAACCCAACCCGCGAACTACCGTTCATGTGTGGCTACCCCGCTCGCCCGCCGCTCGGTGCTGGCCTTCACCTCGAGTCTGTTCGTGTTCGGTACCATCGGCTCGAACATCGGGCCGGCCCTCGTCGACGAGCGACCCGAGCTCGTGCTGTTGCTGTCGTCGCGTAACCGCAACCTGTTCGGATCCGTGCCGTACATCGATCTGCTGCCGTACGTGCTGATCGGCTACTTCCGCGTGCTCACTGCCGCCATCGCGTTGTATTTCTGCGGACGCTTCTTCGGCGAAAAGGCCGTGCGCTGGCTGGAAGGGCAGGCCGGCGAACCGCCGCGTATATACGTATGGCTCGAGCGTGCTGTCGACAAGATGGGCGTGTGGGCGGTGATCATCTTCCCGGGCAGCAACGTGGTGTGCCTGCTCGTCGGGCATCGCGGCATGAAACCACGCACGTTCCTCGTCTTCGTGTCGATCGGCATCGCCATCAAGTTGTGGATTCTGCGTGTCTTCGGCCGCATCCTCGAAGACGAGATTCGCGCCTTCCTCGACTTCATCGATCGATACCAGTGGTGGATCGTGATCGCGCTGTTTGCGCTGTCGCTCGTGCAGGGGCAGTTTCGCCGCGGCCCCAACCGACCCGAGTAACGATTCAGTCGCCCGGCGCATCGTCGCCGTCAGCGCCGACCGAACCGCGAAGCCGACTTCCGTCATCTTGGGAATATCGTTCTCGTCGTACATCATCGGCAGAGCGGCGAAGTACGGGAAACGGTTCCAACGATCGCAAAACCGGTGAGGCGCGCCCGGCATGGCGAGCCAGTTACGGCAAGTCATCTCGCCAGAGAACTCCGATGCTGGGCCAGGCTCGGGTTGCATCGAGCCCGCGGTGCCCCCACGTGCGAGCCCGATGACGATTTCGCCGTCGTCAAGCAGTGGTGACGCAGGCACACCATTCGGGTGCGGGGTCGGCATTTTCCCGTGCCGTGTAGTACTCACGAGCCGGCATTCCGATGGTGCTGTCGTTCATTGCGGGGTTTCCTCTCGTTGACGCTGCATGTCGATGCGGCGACGGCTGTGTGCCGCCTTGTTGTGGCAGACCGGGGCGTGCTGCACCCGAACATGCAAGATGATGCGGTTGCCGCACTCCGGGCATTGCCAGATGTGAATGCGTTTGGGTGTGGTGCTGTTGAACGTGGGTTTGCTGAACATGGGGCAGCACTATGAGCCATCGGTGTACGAATTTGCAACTGCCTTCGCGACTTGGAGGCTCCTACTACGTAGGAGCCTCCAAAATAATTTCTGTAGTGCCTGCGCTTGCGCTCGCGCACACCCCTGTGCGAGACTGCTGGTCTATGGCAAGCAAACGTCGCAAACCAGCAAAGAAGTCAAAGAAGAAAGCCGCGAAACGCAAGCCGGCGAGAAAACCGACACGCAAACCCGCCAAAATAGTCGTCCGCGCAACCACTCATTTGCGTGGCAATCCGGTGCACACCAACGCATCACTCCCCGCCCCGCGATCATTGGCACCGGCGTTCACCCTCGTGAAGGACGACCTGTCGGAAGTCGACAATCAAGCACTGAAGGGCAGGCGCGTGGTGCTGAACATCTTCCCGTCAATCGACACACCAACTTGTCAGAAGAGCGTGCGCCGGTTCAACGAGCTCGCCGCGGCAATGAACAACACCGTCGTGTTGTGCGTGTCGGCCGACTTGCCGTTTGCGCAGAAGCGGTTCTGTGGTGCCGAAGGCATCACCAACGTGCAGAATGCCTCGTCGTTCCGCACCAACTTCGGCAAGGTGTTCGGCGTCTCAATGGTGGATGGTCCGCTGAAAGGTCTGCTCGCTCGCGCCGTAGTGGTGCTCGACGAGTCGGGCATGGTCACCCACACGCAGCTGGTGAACGAAATCGCCGACGAGCCCAACTACGACGCAGCACTCGCCGCGCTGAGGTAGGCCGGCCGGGCGTTCGCGGCCCCCACGCCGACCGCGGTGCGCTACGGTTCGTCATCTGCCGCTTCGGCTGGCTATCCGCGCAGGTGGGCTATCTCGTTCAACGTCGCCACTGAACGCAACCCCTCACGTGACGCAACCACCCGGTGAATCGACGTGTACTGGGGATAGAAGAATCCGAGCCGCGTCTGAATGCCGAGGATGTGCGCGAGATATTGGTTGATGACTCCCCCGTGACACACGGCGACTACGCGCTCGCTCGGGTGACGCGCGATCATCCGCTCACACGCCGCAATCACACGCTCGCGAAAGAGATCGGGGTGGTCGTGCCCTTCTTCCCACTCGCCACGAATCATCTTCAGCCAACGCGGGGCGTCGGTGCTGCGCAATTCTTCGATCGGTACGTATTCCTTTGAGTTGCGATCAAACTCACTGATGTCGTTGTCGACAACGGGGGCGATACCGAGCTTCGCCGCAAGTGGCGCTGCGGTTTCGACCGCTCGTTTCAGCGGGCTCACATAAATTGCCGCAATGTCTTCAGTCGCCAAATACTCAGCGAGACGACTCGCTTGCACGTGGCCGTCGGGTGCCAGCTCGGGGTCGGCGACGCCTTCCACCAACTCGCGACGCACGGGCAGGCCGTGCCGCACCAGCACCAATTCCACGCGAGTGAGACTAGATGGGCACGAGTGAATCGCACATTACGCGCAAGTGTGCGACGACCGATGCATTACGCCGGTAGCAGTGACACCAGGTTCAATTCGCGTACCGCGCGATCAAACCGAGTGTTCATGCAGTCGACGAGATCGAACGACCGCTTGTCGGAGAGGTTCATGCCGCGACTCGCGACGATCGGGTACGCAAGACAGAACAGCGCCGCAGATCGATAGTGCTCCCATAGCGCCTTCTTGTCGACGAGATCCTTCGGCGCGCCACCCTTGAGCACACCATCCACCCAGCGGTCGAACAACTCGCGCTCGTACTTGCTCGCATCATCGGCGGTGATGCTCTGCGTGACGAAGTACGCCAAGTCGTATGCACCGATTCCCGTGCCGATCAACTGAAAGTCGAGTACGACGAGCTCGTCGTTCTTGCCGAAGAGAATGTTGTCGGCGCGATAGTCGCCGTGTGCGAGCGTGTTTGGCCCTTGTGCGAGCGACGCCAAGAGCGGTTGTACCGCAGCACCAAATCGCGGGCCAACTTGCATGATCGAGTCAGGCATCGTGATTTCTTTCGTGCACTTCTCCCAGCCTTCGGCAAAAACGAGTGGCACAATCGCCGGATAAAGCGGATCGCCCAGACTCATCGTCGTGCCATCGGCGACGAGAGCGTCAGCCTTGCCCCACCACTTGGCATGCATCGCGGCCAGGCCGTCGACGGCGCGTCGCGTGTCATCGATGTTCATGCCCTGCACCTGGTCGACGATGCGCCCATTGCCAAGGTCCTCGACCACCATCGCGAACTGGCTGGTTTCCTCGTTGACTTCGCCGTAGTACGACTCCGACACCTTGAACGGCACATCTTTGGCGAGTGTCTTGAAGAACTTCACCTCGCGGATGTACATCTTCAGCACCGCGCTGGTGAACATGGCGTTCGGGTCGAGCGCCGGCAACTTAACGATGACCGAGGCGGGGCAATCGCTGCCCTTGAGGTGCGAGCGATAGACGGCGCTCGCCACGCCGACACCCACTCCGATGATTTCGTTACGCACGCTGGTGACGTTCCACCCCGTCGCCGCACTCATCCACTCGGCGGTGACGTCGTCGATTGAAGCCGGAATTGCCGCTGCCATAGTGCCCCCTTCAGGCGTTGACTACGGACAATACACCTTGCCCTTGGCCTTGAATTTCTTGACCTTTTCCAATTGCTCCTTGGTGAGGTCGAGCACCTGGGTGAGATCCACGTCGCACAACACCGCGCCCTCCAAGTTGGCGCCCTTGAACGACGCGGCGACCATGACGGCGGCAGTGAAGTCGACGTTCTTCAGGGTCGCACCCTCGAAGTTCACCGCACTCAGATCGGTGCGGATGAACACCGAGTTCGAAAGGTTCGCCCCCACGAAACTCGCCCCCGCAAGTTGTGCGACCGAGAAGTCGATGAAGTCGAGTTTCAGCCGCGAAAAATCGACGCCCACCAAGTTGGCGTACTGGCAGGTGGTGGTCTTGATGCACGCAATGTCGAGCACCGTCGTGGTGGTCACGGGCACTGTGGTGGTCGTGCTGGTCGTCGTCGACTCGGTCGTGGTGGTGATTTCCGGGGCGAGCGTGGTGGCGACGGAATCTGCATCGTCGGCAACCGTCGTGGCAGTTTCAGCCGGCGCTTCTGTCACGGTGGTCGTCTCAGAGACCACCTCAATGTCACTGCACGCAGCCGAGAGCACCGTCGTGGCGACAACCAGCATCGCGATGCGCACTTTCATCCGTTTCAGGTTATGGCACACGTCGCAACATCTTCGGCAATCGTCACAATTGCGAACAACACCACATTGTGCACATCGTCCGCCACACTGAAGGGGTGAACTTTCTCGCCCCACACCAACTGCTTGCCAACTGGTCCGCACTTACCGTGCTTGCGGCCGACGAAAAGTCTGACGGCATCCAGCGATTTCTCACGCGACCCGTGATTGCGGTTGCAACCGTCATCGGCTGTTTCGTTCTCACGCGAATCACCCACGCGATTCTGCGCACCCTTGTGCGCAAGGTGGCCGACAGCAAGCCCGGTCGTAAAGCGAGTTGGTGGAAGAACACCGTTCGTCGTGTAGGTGCCGAAACGCCTGAAGGCGGAGAAAATCGCCGCCGTCAACGCATCGAGGCCGCAACGGGCATGCTGCACCAGTTGACCAGTTTCGTTCTTTGGATCATCGCGCTCATCGCGGTGTTCAACGTGCTCGAGATCGACGCCGCGTTCTTCCTGTCGAGCGCCGGTTTCATCGGGGCAGGTCTTGCAGTCGGCGGACAACACCGCGTCGCCGACTACCTGGTCGGCTTGGCGATCTTGCTCGAAGACCGATTCGGTGTCGGTGATGAAGTCGAGGCAAACATCGGATGGGGGCAGCCGGTTCGCGCGACGGTCGAGCACGTTGGCATCGTCACCACCCGGCTCTGCGACGGCAACAGCACCTACCATGTACCGCACGCAAGGCTCGAAATCGTGCGCAACCTCAGCCAAGAACCAGTTCGCGAGTCGTTGAAGTTCGAGGTGCCAGCCAGCCAAGCCGAGCGAGTCACCGAGGCGGTTCGCGACCTCGCCGGCACCAAAGGGCTCACGACCGTGTTGTTCATCGACGAGATTCAGGCGGCCGGCGGCGACAGCGACCGCGTCGAGCTGAACGTGCGCACCACTCGTCCCCTCACTGATGTAGAACGGGCACTCTTGGTGCAGCGGGCTTCGGAGGTGTTGTCGGACGACGAGTAATCGACCAGGAGACAACCAATGGTCGATCGCCGCGTGGGGCGAAGAGCTAAATGCCGAGCAGCGAATCGAGGCCGAGCGTGACGCCCGGTCGATTCGCAATCTTCTTGCAAGCCAGCACCACTCCGGGCATGAAGCTGGTGCGCTCCACCGTGTCGTGACGAATGGTGAGCGTCTGCCCCTGCGTGCCGAGCACGACTTCTTGGTTCGCCACCGCGCCGCGCATCCGCACAGCGTGAATTCGAATGTCGGCCGGCCCTTTTGCACCGCGCGCGCCGGCGATCGCCTCGTGCGTCGTCGGGTCTTTGGCCCACTTGTCGCTGGCGGCCGCCATGCGGTTCGCGGTGGCGACCGCAGTGCCCGACGGTGAGTCGGCCTTGCCATCGTGGTGAATCTCAATGATCTCGGCGGTGTCAAAGAACGGGGCAGCGAGTTCGGCGAAGCGCATCATCAGCACCGCACCGATCGCGAAGTTGGGGGCGATCAGACAGTTGCTGCGGGTGAACTCCTGTTTGAACGCCGCGAGATCGGCATCGGTAAACCCTGTGGTGCCGACCACGGCGTGCACGCCGTGCAACGCCAGCCACGGCAGCGTGACTCGCGCGGCAGCCACGACGGTGAAGTCGACGACGACTTCAGCTCTCGCATCGGCGAGCGCCTTCAGTTCACGACCGATCTTCACGCCCTGAGCGGTTGTCCCGCCGACCGTGTCGACGGCCGCAACCAACTCCAGGTCGTTGTCGGCGGCGACGGCGGCACAGACCGTGGCGCCCATGCGCCCCGCTGCACCGACGACACCGACGCGAATCATGTTCAGCCGTTGAAGTCCGAATTGAACTCGTCTTCGAAACTCACGGAGACGGCGTCAGCGTTGCCACCGCGATCGTTGCGATCGCCACGGTCGTCACGACGGTCGCGATCACGACCACCGCGATCATCACGCCCACCACGATCACGGTCACGGCCGCTGCGGTCGTCGCGACGGTCATGTCCGCCACGTCCACCACGGTCGCCGCGACGGTCACGTCCACCGCGTCCACCGCGGTCACGATCTCGTCCACCACGATCACCACGGTCGCGGCGCTCTCCGCCGCCACCGCCGCTGCCGGCCATCGGCTGACCATCGGGGCCGATGAGCGAGAGGCTCACCTTGCCGCGGTCGTCGATGTCGTCGACGCGCACCGTGACCTCGTCACCGAGGTTGAGCACGTCTTCGACACGAGCCACGCGCTGACCGGTGCCGAGTTTGGAGATGTGCACCAATCCGTCGCGTCCCGGCAGGATGTTGACGAAGGCACCGAACTGCGCGATGTTCACCACGCGGCCGGTGTAGGTGGCGCCAAGTTCCGCCGTCGGCGGGTCGACGATGTTCAGGATGCGAGTCTTCGCATCTTCCACCTTCGAGGAGTCGGGCGAACCGATGGTGACGATACCCACGGCACCGTCGTCGCTGACGGCAATGTCGGCACCGGTCTCCTGCTGAATGGTGTTGATGACCTTGCCCTTCGGGCCGATGACCTCACCCACCTTGTCGAGCGGAATGGTGAACGACACGATCTTCGGCGCGCTCTCGGCCACGGTGCTGCGCGGCGCGGCAAGCGCGGCGGTCATCACGTCGAGAATCTTCTGACGCGCTTCCTTGGCCTGCTGCAATGCCGATGCGAGCACGTCGCTCGGGATGCCGTCGATTTTGGTATCCAACTGCAGCGCGGTGACAGCATCGGCAGTACCAGCCACCTTGAAGTCCATGTCACCGAAGGCGTCTTCTGCACCGAGGATGTCGGTGAGTGCGGTGTACTTGCCGTCCTCGAAGATGAGACCCATCGCGATGCCGGCGACCGGTGCGATGATCGGCACGCCGGCGTCCATGAGCGCGAGGCTCGAGGCACACACCGACGCCATCGACGTCGAACCGTTCGATGACAACACTTCGCTCACGAGTCGCAGTGTGTAGGCAAACTGCTCCTGGTTCGGCACCACCGGGAATACCGCACGCTCGGCGAGCGCACCGTGACCGATTTCGCGACGCTTGGGCGTACCCACGCGACCCGTTTCACCGTTGGCCCACGGGGCCATGTTGTAGTCGTGCATGTAGCGCTTCTCGGTGGTCGGCGTGATCGAGTCGATCATCTGGTTCATGCGCGGCATGGCCAGGGTGACGACGTTCATCACTTGCGTTTCACCGCGCTGGAAGAGACCGGTGCCGTGTGCGGTCGGCAGCAAGCCGACATCAGCCGACACCGGGCGCAGGTCGCGCGGGCCGCGACCGTCGATGCGCACGTTCTCCGACACGACGCGCTGGCGCACCAAGTGCTTGGTGAGCGAACGCACCGCCTCTTTGATCTGCTCTTCTTGTCCGGCGAAATTGCCCGGCGCATCGGCGCTGCCCGCGAGGGCGGCGACCGTCTCGGTCGTCGCTGCGTCGATCGCAGCATTGCGATCCTTCTTCAGCGAGATGCGAATGGCCGGCTGCAATTTGGCGGTGGCCACCGACTCGACGGCCTCGTACAACTCTTCGGTGTAGTCGAGCACCGGCGTGTAGGCCAGCGGCTCGATCTTGCCGCGCGCCGCGATGACGCTGGCTACGAGTTGTCGCTGCAACTTGATCGACTCCTTGATCCACTGCTTCGACGCTTCGAGGCCAGCGGCAATGACTGCTTCGCTGACCTTCGGCGCGCCGTTGGCGTAGAACTCGAACGACTTCTCGGTGCCGCCTGCTTCCACCATCATGATGGCGACATCGCCGTTGTCGAGCTCGCGTCCTGCGACGACGAGTTCGAACGTGCTGTTGTCACCCTCTTCGAAGGTGGGGTGGGCGATCCACGTGCCGTCTTGCGAGTACGCCACGCGCACTGCACCGATCGGGCCGTCGAACGGAATGCCGCTGATCATCAACGCCGCGGACGACGCATTGATCGACAGCACGTCGTGCGGGTTGGCCTGGTCGGCACCGACGACGGTGACGACGATCTGCGTCTCGTTGCGGTAGCCATCGGGGAATGCCGGACGCAGCGGACGGTCGATGAGTCGGCAGGTCAGAATCGCCTGCTGGCTCGGTCGACCTTCGCGACGGAAGAACGAACCGGGGATCTTGCCCGCGGCGTATGCACGCTCTTCCACATCGACGGTGAGCGGGAAGAAGTCGATGCCGTCACGCACGCCCTTTGCGGCGTTCGCGGTGACGAGCACGGTGGTCTTCCCGATGCTTGCTACGACTGCACCCTGGGATTGCAGAGCGAGTTTTCCGGTTTCGAACCGGAGGGTCTTGTCGGTGCCGCTCACGGCGCCCGACACTGTAATGGCTTCAGCCATGTTGTTTTCTCCTGTGTTGTGTTAGCTCTCGCGACCGGTGGTTCCCCTGTGGAACCCCTTCAGTGGCCGCTTTGGCTTAACGACGAAGCTCGAGTTCGTCGAGGAGTTTGCGATACTTCTCGATGTCGCGATTGCGAACGTAGTCGAGCAATCGACGGCGGCGCCCGACCAACAACATGAGACCACGACGACTGTGGTGATCCTTGATGTGAGTCTTGAGGTGCTCCGTCAGGCTGTTGATTCGGTCGGTCAGTAGTGCGATCTGCACTTCTGGCGAACCCGAGTCAGTTGCATGCTGACCGTGCTTCGCAATGACGTCTTTGGTCCCCAATTTGGTGGGAGTCGCCATGTTCGTACGTTGCCTCTTTCTGCCTCGCCTCGCATCAATCACTCGGATGAGTGGACACTTGGCGGGTCGTTCCGGGACCATCCCGAAACATCACGCCCGAGCCAGAGCCCAAACGGACTCCTTCATGCTACGGCGTACTCGCTCCAGTTCCACCCCAGAGGGGAATCATCACCACAGTTAGCGTTCACAGCGTGTTCACGGGCATCGTCGAAGAGCTCGGAACCGTCGCCGCACGCAACGGTTCTCGTTTGCGCATCTCCTCGCGCCATGTGCTCGATGGCAGCGCGCTCGGCGCATCCATTGCCGTGAACGGTTGTTGTCTCACCGTCGTGCAAGCCGGCGAAGGTTGGTGGGAAGCCGACGTGAGCGACGAAACGTTCCGCCGCACGACGTTGGGCTCGTTGCAATCAGGCGACCCCGTCAACCTCGAGCGACCAATGGCCGCCGACGGACGTTTTGGCGGGCACGTCGTGCTCGGGCATGTCGACCTCGTCGGAGAAGTGCTGTCGCCCGCACCAGACCTACGCGTGCGCATCGGCCGCGACCAGATGCACCTGCTGGTGGAAAAAGGATCCATCTCGGTCGACGGTGTCAGCCTCACCGTGTTTGCGCTCGATGACGACTCGTTTCAAGTGGCGGTCATCCCCCACACGGCAAACGTCACCACACTCGGTGCGCGTCGCGCCGGTGACAGGGTGAACATCGAGATCGATGTACTTGCCAAACAGGTGGAGCGTCTGGTGAACTCGCGCGCTGGTTCGCGCAACGGGCGCGCCGGTGGCGGCGGCGGAATTGGCGGGGCTCTGCGCAAATTGTTCGGGCGGCGACCATGAGCAACCTCAACGACCTTCGCCGGCAAATCGACGACATCGATGCTGCAATCATCGAATTGCTCGCCCAGCGGATGGAGGTATGCCGCGAAGTTGCCTCCCTGAAGGCGCAGACCAATACAGCGGTCATCCAACCCCAACGCGTGCGCGAAGTGTTGACCACGCGTCGTCAGTGGGCGATCGACAACGACGTCGACCCAGATTTTGTGGAGCAGTTGTTCCGTATTCTGCTCTCTGAGACACACCGCATCGAGGTGGCGCACGACAAGAAGTATGAGAAGCCGACGAAGGTTGCCGACGTGCTGGCCTCCGCGCTCGATGCGGTGGCGTGCCGCATCGATCACGTGGTGGTGGCCGTGGCGAATCTCGATGCAGCGGCAAAGTTCCTTGCGTCAATCGGTTTTGCGACGTCGAACACTGACGATGCCGGAATCATCGTGGCAGAGGGTGGCGGTGTCACGGTCGTGCTCGTCGGCCCCGGCGACAAGGCCGTCGACACACACTTGCAAGAACACGGCTCGGGTGTGCAACACATCGCGATCGAAGTGCTGAACGCCGGCTACGTGCAGGAGTTGTTGAAGACCGCCAACGTGCCGCTCCTCACCGACGTGGTCGTCGATGCGCACGGCCACGAGCAGGTGTTCACCGTGCTCGACCCGTCGACGGGCGTGCAGCTCGGCTTCATCTCCCGCACGGGCAACCGCGTGGCAATGAACGGCCAGAACGTGCGCGCGCTCTTCCGCGCGCTCGGCAGTTAGGAACCGGCGCGACCGTCCTTGAACAGCTCGTTGATGCCCCCGAGTGCTCCCATGGTTGCCGACGAGTCGACTGGCAGGAAAATCTTCGTGGCCTGACCGTCGGCAATCTTCGCCAAGGTCTCGAGGTGCTTGATCGCCAGCAAGTCGGGCGTCGGATCGCCGTCGTGAATCGCCTGATAGACGGCGCGTATCGCCTCCGCTTCTCCCATCGCGATGGTTTGCTGACGGAATCGATCGGCCTCGGCAAGTTCACGAATCGCGGTCGCTTGACCCTCGGCCTCCAAGATTTGACGCTGCCGCACCGCTTCGGCTGCAAGAATCACGGCCTGCCGCTCACCCTCCGCACGCGTGATGGCGGCCTGGCGTTCTCCCTCGGCTTGCGTGACGGTGGCACGACGCGTGCGTTCGGCCTTCATCTGCTCGTGCATCGCCATCATCACGTCCGCAGGAGGATCGATTCGTTGAATTTCGACGCGCTTCACGCGCACACCCCAGGTGTCCGTCGCGTCATCGAGGATTGCACGCAAACTCGTGTTGATCGAGTCACGACTGGTGAGCGCCTGATCAAGTTGCAGATCTCCGATTAGGTTGCGCAGGTTGGTTTGTGCCAACTTGGTCACGGCGAGAATGAAGTTGGCGATGTTGTAGGTGAGTCGCTGCGGATCAACAGGCTCGTAGTACACCACAGCATCGACGCTGACTACGACGTTGTCGGATGTGATCACTTCCTGTGGCGGCACGTCCACCACTTGCTCGCGCATATCGACGAGCCGCAGTTTGTCAATGAACGGAATGATGAATCGCAAACCTGGCTCAGCCGTTCCCTTGAATCGTCCGAGACGTTCGATGACTCCCCGCTGATTCGGGCGCACGATACGAACGCTGCTCGCCAGATACGTGAGGAGAAAAATGAAGAGAACGATGAGAATCGCTACTTGCGCCATGACCTGCTCCTTCGTGGGTTGAAACTCGTCCTGCCTATTACTCTTCGATTACCTGACTTTGCGACGTCGTCTTGGCACCGACAATTACGGCGGTGCCCCGCACATCACTGACGATCACCGTTGCTCCGACCGGCACCAACCCGTGGTTCTCGCTCTCGGCACGCCACACCTCGCGCCCGATACGTACCTCGCCCCACTCGCCTGGGCCCTCCGCGATGGCGCGAAGCACGACGGCATCTTGACCGATAAGTCGACGAGAACCCACCCCCGGTGGAATCTCCGACTTGTCAAGTCGCCGACGCAACGGAATGAGCGCCACGGCACCGACCGCGGACACCACGACGAACACCGCCCACTGCACGGTCAGCCCCGCGCCTGCAAACGCCGCGACCGCCGCGGCAATCGCACCGACGGCGAACGGCAACAGAAAGAACGTGCCGGGCAGTAGCGCTTCCCCAACGCCGAACACCCCGACGGCGACCAGCCAAATCCACCGCCAATTGTTCGGGTCTTCCATAACCGAATCGTAGTCGCGTCGGTGAACAGCACCCCACGCCCGCTTGACGGGGCAAGACAATCGTGACGGGTCGGGCAGCCGGTCGCCTTGCGTCGCTTGCTATGGTGAAGTCGCTCGATGAATTCGAGTGGGTCGCATCTCTAACACTCGCGACTCACCCGATCGGGTGCTGACAGTCAACGACATCGACACGGCGCGCGACCACGGTCGTGTGCTGCGAGGGCACCATGAATCATCAGCATCTGATCGACGCACCACTCGCCGAATTGTTGCGCGACGCACGAAAGGTGCGCGACCTCCAATACGGCGCGCGCATCACCTACTCGCCGAAGGTGTTCATCCCGCTCACGATGCTGTGCCGCGACAAGTGCGGCTACTGCACGTTCGCCCAGCCGCCGGCGCGACTCGAGAATCCGTACCTCTCACCCGAGCAGGTGCTCGCGATCGCCACACAGGGTGCGACGCGCGGTTGCCACGAGGCACTCTTCACGCTCGGCGAGCGGCCCGAGTTGCGCTACGACGTGGCGGCCGAGTGGCTGCGCGCGCATGGATACGACTCCACCGTGCACTACCTGCACGACATGGCGAAGTTGGTGCTCGACGAAACCGGTCTGCTGCCCCACGCCAACGCCGGCGCGTTGTACAGGGCCGAACTCGCGATGCTGCGGCGCGTCTCACCTTCGCAGGGAATGATGGTCGAAACGCTGCGCGACGACCTCGAATGCCACCGCGGGGCGCCCGACAAGGTGCCGCAGCGCCGACTCGACACGCTCGAATTCGCGGGCGAACTGCAGATTCCATTCACTACGGGCATCTTGGTGGGCATCGGGGAGACGCGCGCCGATCGCATCACCGCACTCGAAGCCATCGTCGAAGCACACGAACGCCACGGCCACGTGCAGGAAGTCATCGTGCAGAACTTCCTGCCCAAGCCCCGCACCGGCATGCAACACGACGCCGCGTGCGACCCCGACGAATACCTGTGGTCGATCGCCGTCGCGCGACTGATCCTGCCGCCCGAAATCCATCTGCAGGCGCCGCCCAACCTGAGCGACGACTTCGGAGTGCTGCTCACCGCAGGCATCGACGACTGGGGTGGCGTGTCGCCGGTGACCGCCGACCATGTCAACCCCGAGCGCCCGTGGCCCGCGCTCGAACGTCTGCGCGAGGTGACCGAGGCGGCTGGTCGCGCACTCGCACCGCGACTCACGGTGTACCCAGAGTTCATCGCCGACGTCGGTCTCTCGTCGTCGCCGAAGTGGATCGATGAATCACTGCGCTTCCGCGTGCTCGACCGCAGCGACGCCGAAGGTTTCGGTCGCGACGACCCGGGTGCAATCTGGCCGGAGAAAGTGACTAGCGCCGACGTCGTGCACGACGGCGCCGAAGTGGTGCTGGTCGGCCATCGCTCCACACAGTGGTACTCCGGCGCGAACAATCCCCCGCCGCAATTGGTGGGGGGTGCGACGCTCATTGCGCGCTCGCGCAAGTTGCACGGCCCGGTCGGAGAAGTGCTGCGCGGGGTGGAGATCGGCGACGAACTCGGCGAAGAAGAAATCGTCGCGCTCTTCCGTGCGCGCGGGCCGGAAGTCGTCGCCATCATTGCTGCTGCCGACGCGCTACGACGCGACACCGTCGGCGACGACGTCACCTGGGTGTACAACCGCAACATCAACTACACCAATGTGTGCACGTTCAAGTGCAAATTCTGCGGCTTCTCCAAGGGGCCACTCAGCCTCAACCTGCGCGGCACGCCCTACCTGCTCACGCTCGACGACATCGCTGCGCGCGTGCGCGAAGCGTGGCAACTTGGCGCCACCGAAGTCACCTTGCAGGGCGGCATCCACCCCGACTTCGACGGCGACTACTACATCGATGTGACGCGCGCGGTGAAGCAGGCCGCACCCGACATACACGTGCATGGTTTCACCGCGCTCGAAGTCACCGAAGGTGCCCGCCGTTCGGGCGAGTCGCTCACGTCGTATCTCACACGATTGAAGGAAGCCGGCTTGTCGTCGCTGCCCGGCACCGCCGCCGAGATTCTCGACGACGAAGTGCGCGCCGTGTTGTGCAGCGACAAGGTGAACACCTACGAATGGCTCGAAGCACACCGCGTGGCCCACGGCGTGGGACTGCGATCCAACGTCACGATGATGTTTGGTTCAATTGAGTCGCCACGGGCATGGGCGCGGCACTTCATCCGCACGCGCGCTCTGCAACATGAGACCGGCGGGTTCACCGAGTTCGTCGGCTTGCCCTTTGTGCACATGGCGTCGCCGATATACCTGCAACACAAGTCGCGGCGTGGCCCCACGTTCCGCGAGACGTTGCTCGTGCATGCAGTGGCGCGACTCGCCTACCGAGGTGCGATCCACAACATTCAGGCGTCGTGGGTGAAGATTGGTGTCGCCGGAACGCGCCAACTGCTGCAAGCCGGCTGCAACGACGTGGGCGGCACGCTGATGAACGAAAACATCTCGCGGGCCGCGGGCGCGAGCCACGGCCAGGGCATGACGCCCGACGATTTCGCCGCGCTGGTCGCTCCGCTCGGGCGACCGCTGCGCCAACGCACCACGTTGTACGCAATGCGCTAACCCATCGCACGAGCTCGCTCAATCCGCCCCGCGGACGTCGTCAGGCCATCGCCAAACGGGCGTGCTCGACGTCGAGCGCCAACTGCGACTTCAACGCCTCGATGCCGGAGAACTTGCGCTCGCCACGTAGGAATGCGCGAAACGCCACGCACAGACGCTGACCGTAGAGGTCGCCAGAAAAATCAAGCAGGTGGGCTTCAAGCACCGAATGCTCGGCGTGCTCATGAAACGTTGGTCGTCGCCCCAGATTCACCGCAGCCACGTGACGACTTCCGTCGCTCAGTGTGACGAGTGCGGCGTACACACCATCGGCGGGTAAGCAGATCGAGGCGTCGACCTGCACGTTCGCGGTCGGAAACCCGACCGTGTGCCCACGCTGGTCGCCTGGGCCCACCACGCCGCGCACTTCGTGGTCGCGACCGAGCATCTCCGCGGCACGTCGCACATCGCCGCCGGCCAGCGCCCGGCGAATCGCCGTGCTGCTCACTGGTTCATCAACTTCGTCTGCACGCGAGACGAGCCGCACTGGCATGACCTGATAGTCGTATTGCACCGACATCTCACGCAGCAGTTGCACGTTGCCACCGCGCTTGTGGCCGAAGTGAAAGTCTTCTCCCACGATCACGACGCGCACCGCGAGCGCATCCACTAGCACACGACGCACGAAATCGGCCGGCGCTTCGTTCGACTGCGCGGCATCGAACGGCACGACGAGCGTGGCATCGACACCCGTTGAGGCGAGCAGCTCGAGTTTCTGCTCGGCGTCAATCAATAGTCTTGGCGCGGACTCCGGGCGCACGACCGACGCAGGATGGCGGTCGAAGGTGACCACCACGCTCACCGCCCCCAGTTTGTCGGTCTGCGAACGCACCTGGCCGATGACGGCGCGATGCCCGAGGTGCACGCCGTCGTAGGCCCCGATCGTTACGACGCTGCGGCGGTCACCGAGTGCTGCGACGACCGCACTTCGAGTCGCCGCTGCAATCACTTTCACGCATTGTCAGGCTAACGGTTCGGACATCACGACTTCGGGCCGCCAATCAGTTGAGGAGCGCGAATACACCGCGATCAACTCGTTGCGCTCGTTCAGCACGATGCGGCGCTCACCATCACGACCATCTGCGACACCGAGCGTCGCCAGCGAACGCCCATTGCACACTCTTGCCGCGGTGTCGTTGTCGACCGATGCCATGGTTACGTTCACGCCGTCGAGATGCGCCATCACCGCCACGGCCGACTGCAGTTGAGCCGTATCAATCGACTGCTCATCATGGGCCGCGCCGACGACGAAATCGCCGATCGCGCGACGCCGCAGATTGCGCAGGTGCGCCACACCACCGAGCGCTTCACCAAGGTCGGCAGCCAGCGTGCGGATGTAGGTGCCCGACGAACACGTGACGTCGATGGCGACCACCGGGTTTCCGTCCACGCGTTCGACAACTTCGCGGACGACGAAGCGGTGGATGGTGACGGGACGCGGTGCACGCTCCACCTCGCCACCTTCGCGGGCAATCTCGTGCAGACGACGACCGCCAATCTTGATTGCCGACACCATCGGTGGCACCTGCAGAATCTCACCCGTCAGCGTCGTGGCCGCTTCACGCACCCGCTCAATTGCAAGCGTCGACATGTCGCGTGTCGCGGTGACCTCGCCGGCAGCATCAAGCGTGGCTGTAGCCGTGCCGAACACGACCTCACCGGAATACGACTTGGGCAGATCCCCAAGGAACTGCAGCAACCGAGTGGCGTTACCCACCGCGACGATCAACACACCCGTCGCGTCGGGGTCGAGCGTGCCCGAGTGCCCGACCCGACGTTCACCGAACCGGCGACGCAGTCGCGACACCACGTCATGACTCGTCATGCCCGCGGGCTTGTCGACGACGACAAAACCGTGCACCGTCGCCGGCTTGCGCGACATTGATACCCGTCTACTCGGCCGACGGTGTGGAACCGCCCGCGGCCTCGCGTTCCGCACGACGGCGTGCGTCTTCGCGCAACACTGCATCGATGCGGGCGGCGGCGCGCATGGTTTCGTCGGGCTTGAACTGCAGCACCGGCGTGCGGCGCGACTTCACCTGTACGGCAATCTCGTGCTGCAGACGTTTGCGGTATTCCCCGAGCACCTCGACGATCTTCCCGTCGCCGTCGGAGCCTTGCAGCGAGTCGAAATACACGACACCGTGGTTCATCTCCGAGTCAACCTCCACCGTCGTGATCGTCACCATCGTGAGCCGGTCGTCATCCAACTTGGCGAGCTCTTCGGCGATCACTTCACGCAGCGTCTCGCCAAGACGAGCGTTTCGCTCATGTCGTCGACGGTCTTGCGCTCGCGTCGTGCGCCGCTGATTGCGTGTCATGACAACTACGCTAAATGAAGATGTCCGACAGCATTCCCACGCCGAGGCACCGCTACAACGCGGGTTTGGCGGCCGGAATCGAGGCCAAATGGCAGGAGCGTTGGGAGTCGCAGCACACGTTCGAAACCCCGAACCCGGCCGGCCCGCTCGCCGAACCCGCGAAGATCGCCGGTCGCAAGAAGTTGTTCATTCTCGACATGTTCCCCTACCCGTCGGGGGCCGGGCTGCACGTCGGACACCCGCTCGGCTACATCGGCACCGACGTGTTCGGTCGCTTCAAGCGAATGACCGGGTTCAACGTGCTGCACGCACTGGGGTACGACTCGTTCGGTTTGCCGGCCGAGCAGCACGCCATGACCACCGGTATCCACCCCCGCGAGAACACCGAGTCGAATATCGCCATATATCGTCGGCAACTGCGGCGACTCGGGCTCGCCCACGACCCACGACGAAGTGTGAGCACCACCGACGAGGCGTTCTACCGCTGGACGCAGTGGATCTTCTTGCAGGTGTTCAACTCGTGGTTCGACATCGAGCGCGGCACAGCGCGACCGATCGGCGAACTCATCGCGGAGTTCGAATCGGGCCAGCGTGCCACCAGCGGCAAGGCGTGGAACGACATGACGTCTCGCGAGCGCAAGCAATTGGTCAACGACCACCGTCTCGCGTATCTCGCCGACGCACCGGTCAACTGGTGCCCGGGTCTCGGCACGATCCTCGCCAACGAAGAAGTCACTGCCGAGGGTCGCAGCGACATCGGCAACTACCCCGTCTTCAAACGCAACATGCGCCAGTGGACGATGCGCATCACGGCCTACGCCGACCGGTTGCTCGACGACCTTGATCGTCTCGACTGGCCGGAGTCGATCAAGTTGATGCAACGCAACTGGATCGGCCGCAGCGAAGGTGCACGCGTCACGTTCGCATCCAACGCAGGCGACATCGAAGTTTTCACGACGCGCCCCGACACGCTGTTCGGCGCCACGTTCATGGTGCTGTCGCCCGAGCACCCGCTCGTCGACGCGCTCACGACGCCAGGGCAGCGAAGAGCCGTGGATTCATACCGTGCGCAGGCAGCGGGCGTCACCGACGCCGATCGACAGAGCGATACGCGTGAGAAGACCGGCGTGTTCGTTGGCGCGCACGCTGTGAACCCGGTGACCTTCAATGCAGTCCCCGTGTGGATCGCCGACTACGTGCTGATGGGTTACGGCACCGGAGCGATCATGGCGGTGCCGTCGGGTGACGCGCGCGACTTCGCGTTCGCGCGCAAGTACGACCTGCCGATCGTCGCCACGCAGATGCCGCCTGACTCATGGTTTGCCGCGCACGGCATCGCACCGTCGGCCGACTGTGCAACATGGCCCGACGCGTTCGTCGGCGAGGGCGTCTACATCAATTCGCGCAACGACGCGAGCACGGAGCGCGGTGGCACACAGAAGAACTCGCTCGTGCTCGACGGCATCACCGAGATGGCCGTCGCCAAGCAACGCACCAACGCGTGGCTCGAGGCGCGTGGTGTAGGTAGTGCCGCAATCACCTACAAGTTGCGCGACTGGTTGTTCTCGCGCCAGCGATATTGGGGCGAACCATTCCCCATCGTGTACGACGAAGACGATATGCCGGTCGCCGTGCCCGACGCGATGCTACCCGTAACCCTGCCGGAGTTGAGCGACTTCAAACCACAGGTGCTCGACCCGAATGACGAAGTCACTGACCCGATGCCGCCGCTCGCACGTCGTGCCGACTGGGTGCACACCGAGATGGAGATCACCGACCCGATCAGCAACAAGAAACTTCCCCGCGCCAAGGTGCGTCGCGAGATCAACGTGATGCCGCAATGGGCGGGGTCATGTTGGTACGAGTTGCGCTATCTCGACCCCACCAACGCGCAGGCGTTCGTCGATGCGGATGTCGAGCGCTACTGGATGGGCCCACAAGGTGACGGCCACACCGGCGGCGTCGATCTCTACGTGGGCGGCGTCGAGCACGCGGTGCTACATCTTCTCTACTCGCGTTTTTGGCACAAGGTGCTGTACGACCTCGGCCATGTGTCGAGCGAAGAACCGTTCCATCGGTTGTTCAACCAGGGCTACATCCAGGCGTACGCGTTCCGCGACGCGCGCGGACAAACCGTGCCCGCCGCGGACGTGCAAGAACGCGACGGCAAGTTCTTCCACGAAGGCGAGACCGTCGCGCGCGAGTACGGCAAGATGGGCAAGAGCCTGAAGAACATCGTCACGCCCGACGAGATGTACGACGAGTTCGGTGCGGACACCTTCCGTCTCTTTGAGATGTCGATGGGCCCGCTCGATCAGAGCCGACCCTGGAACACCCGCGACGTCATCGGTATGCAGCGGTTCTTGCAACGCGTGTGGCGAAACCTCGTCGACGAAGACTCGGGCGAACTCACGGTGTCGGACACGGAGTGCCCCGAGTCGCTCTTGCGCGCCCTGCATGTGGCCATCGACGGCGTACAGCGCGACATGGATGGCATGCGCTTCAACACCGCAATCGCCAAGCTGATCGAACTGAACAACTCGCTCACCAAGCACGTCGAAGCGACTGGCGACACTCCGCGCGTCGTCGCAGAAGCACTCACGCAGATGTTGAGCCCGTTGTGCCCGCACCTCGCCAGCGAACTGTGGGAGCGCCTCGGCTGCGAAGGCGAGATCACCTATGCCCGATTCCCCGTCGCCGACCCGGCGCTGCTCGTCACCGACACCATCGAGATTCCGGTACAGGTAAACGGCAAGGTGCGCTCGCGCATCACCGTGCCGCGCGAGGCCAGCCAAGACGAACTCCGCATCGCCGCCCTCGCCGATGCTGCCGTCGTCAAGGCGCTCGACGGCAAGCCCCCGCGTAACGTGGTGGTGGTGCCCGGTCGACTCGTCAACGTGGTGGTCTGACGCCGCCGATTCCGCCGGGCGACACGAGTTCTCGCACCGTTGGTTCTGGCGAAGTGCTATCGCGCTGTGTCACACTTGGCATGAGGGGGAATCTGGCACACCGTGACGCGTCGCCTTTCGCGCCGGCAATTCGTAGGTCGCTCACTCGTCGTTGGCGGTGGCACCATCGCGCTTGCTCGCTTGCTTGCGGCGTGCGCTGGCGGCAACGAATCGACCGCGGAACTGGTGATCGGCACCCCCGACGCGCCCGTCACACTTCCCACGATTGGTGAACCGATCGCCGACAACCTGCCCAGTGAGTCGGGCACCCTACAGATCTACAACTACGCGGACTATCTCAACCCCGAAACGATCGCAGCGTTCGAGGCAGCGTTCGACGTGAAGGTGACCGTCAGCGTGTACGACACGGAGGAAGTCGCGCTCAGCAAGATGCGCTCGGGTTCGATCAGCCCAGACCTCGTGGTCGGGCTCACCGACAGCGTGCTCGCACGATTCGTCGCCGCCGATTTGTTGCAGCCGCTCAACCGCAGCTATATCGGCAACTTCGACAACGTGATCGCCGGACTGCGCGACCCGTATTACGACCTCGGTGCGCAGTACACCATTCCGTATGTCATCTACGGGAACGGCATCGGCTATCGCACCGATCGCGACATCGACACATCCGTGTTCGTCGGCAACGAGGGATGGTCGGCGCTCTGGAACCCCGCGTATGAAGGTCGACTTGCGGTGCTCGATTCGTACCGCGACACGATCTCGATGGCGCTCTTTCGCGCCGGCGTGTTCGACCCGAACACCTCCGATGCGTCCGCCTTGTCCGCCGCCGCCGACGATCTCGTCGAACTCGCGACGCTCACCAACCCGAAGATCGACATCCTCTCGTATCAAGAAATTGCCGGAGGTGGCCGCGACATCGCGTTGTGCTGGTCGGGCGACATGCTCGCCGGCGTTGGCTATCTGGCCGAGGGTGAGTCTCCCGACGTGTTGGGCTTCTGGTATCCGGAAGTGACACCGACAGGCAACGACTTCTTCTCGATTCCGCGTACCTCCACCAAGCCGGTGCTTGCGCACGCGTTCATCGACTATCTGATTGATGTCGACAACGCACTCAACAATCAGTCGTACGTCGGATACCAACCCGCACTTGAGGCGCTCACCGCGGAGGCCCTCATCAATGCCGGCGCGATTCCCGACTCACTCGTAGGGGCACTCGTGACCCCCGAGCGTTACGCATCAGGCAAACGATTCGTGAGTCTCTCGCCGGACGTCGACGCCCTGTGGCTCGACGCGTGGACGCGCTTCACCACGGGATGAACGGTTCGCAACGACGCACACACTCGTCACGCACGTGGCGAGGCTATGCGTTGCCTGGCACGGCCTGGTTGGCGGCATTCTTTGCGGTGCCGTTTTATTCGGTGGCAGCGATCGCCTTCGGGTCGATCGACCCGATCTTCCGCAACGCACGCCCCGCGTGGAACCCGCTCTCGTGGAACTTCGGCACATTCGGCGATGTGCTCGGGGACGTAATCAACGGCCCGCTGCGTGACGTGTTCGTGCGCACCGTCCTGTTCGTGGTGGTTGCACTGGTGTTGTGTCTCGTGATCGGCTATCCCATCGCGTACCACCTCGCTCGTTTGCGCGGGCGAACAAAGACCCTGATTCTCCTGCTCATCGTGCTGCCGTTCTGGGTGAGTTACCTGATGCGCATGCTCGCCTGGGTGAACTTGTTGCAACGCGACGGGCTCGGGATGCGCCTCACCGCATGGTTCGGTGTCGAGCACAACTGGCTCGACGGCTCACCCACCACGGTGATTCTCGGTCTGGTGTACGGCTATGTGCCGTTTCTCATCCTCCCGCTGTATGCAACGCTCGAACGACTCGACTGGCGACTGGTCGATGCCGCCCGCGATCTCGGTGCCTCGCCACGGCAGGCGTTCTGGCGGGTGACTCTGCCGTTGTCACGCACGGGCGTTGCGGCAGGTCTGATGCTCGTCGCCCTGCCGATGCTCGGCGACTACTACACCAACGATATTCTTTCGCGCTCGCCGCGCACCGAGATGATCGGCAACCAAATCGACTTCTTCCTCAACGCCGGCACGCAACCACAGCGTGGGGCAGTGCTCGTGTTGATGCTTTCCTTCGTGCTCGCGTGTCTCGCGTGGTGGTACGTGCGCGACAACGCACGACAGCGAGTGGCACGATGACCGCGTATCGCTCGCGTGCGCTATCGGGCTTCACATGGTTGTACGTCGTGTGGTCGTTGTTGCCCGTGTTGATCGCCGTGCTGTTTTCGTTCAATGCGGGGCGCAGTCGTTGGGTGTGGCAGGGTTTCTCGTTGCGCTGGTGGACCGGCGACCCGAATGCATCACTGTTCCGCGACGAGTCGTTGCGCATGACAACCGTGAACTCGCTGGTACTTGCCATCGTGACGGTGGTGGTCACGCTGCCGCTCGGCACGCTGCTCGCCATCGGGTTGCAACGTTGGCGCGGGCACGGAGCGGGCAGTTCGTCGGCGCTCGTGTCGGCACCGCTCGTCACCCCGGAACTGGTGCTCGGCGCGGCGCTCTTGCTCGTCTTCACCAACCTGTATGGGGCGATCCCACTCGGGCGTCCGGCGCAGATGATCGGCCACATCACCCTCAACTTGTCGGCGGTGGTCGTCACCGTGCGTGCACGGCTGTTCACGATCGGTTCGTCGTACGAAGAAGCCGCGCGCGACCTCGGCGCCTCGCGTCGCGAGGCGATCCGCCTGGTGCTGGTGCCACTGCTGCGCCCCGCAATCGTGGCGGCCGGCGTGATCGTGTTTGCGACATCAATCGACGACTTCATCGTGTCGAGTTTCTTGTCGTCGGGGGCGGCCTCAGAGACGGTGCCGGTGCGCATCTACGGCGCGGTGCGCGGCGCATCGTCACCCGCATTGAACGCGTTGGCGACGCTGTTGGTGGTGTTCTCGTTCTTGGGATTGTTGCTCGGTGGCGTGAGCATGTGGTGGCTGCGGCGTCGTGACGGCGAGCGCGTGACGCTGCGTCAGTTCTTGGATGAAGTTACGCAGGCTGACGCGTGAACACACGCAGGTGACCGGGGCGGATCACCATCTGCACCTGATCACCCGGCGACAGGTCGGGCACGGAGTCGTCGTTCGGAACTTCGGCCGAAATCGCCACGCCAGCGCATCGCACCCTGACCAGAAGCGACGAACCGGAAAATGTGACGTGCTCTACGGTCGCCACCGGATGCGCGCCCGTGTTGTCGGTCGCCACGGCGAGGTGCACGCGCTCGGGGCGCACCATCACGGTGCACTGCCCGTTCGGCTGTACAAGATCACTGGACCGTGACACGGCCCAGTTGATTCCGGCCGCCACCGGGTAACGCACACCGAACACCTCCACGGTGGAGGCATCAATCAGGCGCCCGCTCGTCAAGTTGGCGGTGCCGACGAAGGTGGCGACCTCGACCGACGCCGGCTCCTCGTACAACTCCTCCGGTGAACCCACCTGCAACAAACGGCCGTCGCGCATCATGCCGATGCGATCACTCATCGTGAAGGCCTCCTCTTGATCGTGCGTCACATAGATGAAGGTGGTGTCGAGTTCATGCTGCAGCGACGACAGCTCCAGTTGCAACGCATGGCGCAACTGCGCATCGAGCGCCCCCAGCGGTTCGTCGAGCAGCAGCACGCTCGGCTCGAGCACGATGGCGCGCGCGAGGGCCACCCGTTGCTGCTCGCCACCACTCAGTTGCTCCACGCGACGCTTGGCAAACCCCGTGAGGCGGACGAGTTCGAGCGCCTTGCCGACCGCGGTCTTTTCGTCGCGGGCAAACGGTGAAAATCGCAAACCGAACGCCACGTTCTGATACACGTCGAGGTGCGGGAACAGCGCGTAGTGCTGAAACACGGTGTTGCACAGCCGCTTCTCGGGCGCGAACTCGGTGACGTCGACATCGTCGATCACCACGCTGCCCGAGTCCGGCTGCTCGAACCCCGCAATCATGCGCAGCGTGGTGGTCTTTCCGCAGCCACTCGGGCCGAGCAACGAGAAGAATTCGCCGGCTCGCACATCGAGCGACACATCGTCGACGACTGCACGCTCGCCGAAGCGCTTCACCAAATGCCGCAGGGATACGGCGCCGTCGTAGGCATTGGGGCGGCTGTCCGGCGATTCGGTCACGCCTTGGCAGTCTGCCTGATTATGGCATCGTTCGCCAAAGGGAGTCGTCGACGGTGATCACGCGGGCGAGAAAGTCGCGTCCGTCATCACCCCACGAATACTCCATGTATTGCGGCTCGCCGAGCTGGTACGAGAACTTGCCGTCGAGGAACCCGAATTCGTACGCGCTCGACGGGCAAATGAATGAGCGAACGCCGGCGAACTCCCCCACGCAGGTCATGTGCGCGTGCCCGGTGACGATGCCGTGGATACGGGTACCACGCGACGTGGCCGCTCCCAGGGTGGCGTGCAGACGCGCGAGCGACTCGTCGTCGAGGCGAATCGAGTCGAATGCCTTACCGCCCACGCGGATGCACGGGTGATGCAGCGCAATCAACGCCGGAGCCACGTGCGTATGCGCGTCGAGTTGCGCCGCGAGCCAGTCAGTTTGTGCGGCGTCGAGCGCCCCGTCTTCGCGACCCAACCGTGTGGAGTCGAGCACGATGATGCGTGCCCCGGCGACATCCACCGCGTAGTCACAACGACCGTTCACGTTCGGCAGCGCAAAGAGCCGTTGCATCTTCGCTGAGTCGTCGTGGTTGCCGGGCACCAGCCACACCGGAACGGTCGCCGCCTTGATTACTTCGGCGAACGCCGCGTACTCGGCATCGGTGCCCGCCTTCGCCGCGCAGTCACCGGTGACGATGATGGCACTGCAGCGCCGCGACGCATGTTGCAACGCGAGCGTGAGGTTGGGCACGGGTCGCGCATCCGGATGCGAGGCCTCACCCGCACCGGGGATGTGCGTGTCGGAAATCTGGCCAATCACCGTGCGCGCCATGCGCCAATCGTAAGTCAGCCGCGATGAACGATTTCAGACGAAAGCGTGGAGCTGAGGGGAATTGAACCCCTGGCCTCCTCCATGCCATGGAGGCGCTCTACCAACTGAGCTACAGCCCCGAAATCGCCCAGTAAACCTATCGGCAATCGCGGGACGGCGACCACTCAGCGTGCGTCAGGCACGAGAGTCAGCGTGCGTCAGGCCCGCCAGTCCACCGCTGGGCGGTCGCGATACAGACGCTCGATCTCGTAGTAGCGGCGAGTTTCTTCGGCGAATACGTGCACCACGACGTCGCCGTAATCGAGCAACACCCACTGCGACTCAGCGACGCCCTCGGTGCGCACGGGTGAGCGACGGTGATCCAATCGAATGCGATCTTCTACCTCGCCGGCGATCGTGCGCACGAGCCGCGGGTTGCCGGCACTGGTCACGACGAACAGTCCGACGATGGGCAACACCTCCGACACGTCGATCACGCGAATGTCGCTGCCCAATTTGTCGTCGGCGGCGCGTGCCGCTGTGGACGCAAGCGCGAGGGTGTCGGCATCGACCCCGATCGTCACGAAGCGGCTGCGCAGTCGTTTGGCGTCGTCATTTGTTGCGCACCGAGGCTACGAAGTCCGCGCCGAGGGTGATCGCCGCATCGATGCCCACCACGGGGCTCGCCCACGCACCCTTCTGAACCGGCCCGAGTGCCCCGCTCAGCAACGCCTCCAGCACATCGGCCACCTCGCCATCGGCCTTGATGAAGGTATCCGATGCTTCTTGCGCCGACACCTCACGCATCACACCCACACCGACACCAGCGTCAAGCAGCGCGGCCACGGCGGCCCGACTGACTAGCGGATCGTTGAACGCGCTATCAATCATCACCGTGAGCGGATAATCACCGCCCGACATCGCACTCGGCGCCACGGACGCAAACACCATCACCACTTCCGCGCGATCGAGCGCGTACATGTCCTGCCGTTTCGGGTTCACGGTCTTGTCGAGCACCGGAGCAGCCGAGAGTTGCCACACTTGCAGTGCACCGCCGAGCACGCGCCGCATGAAGTTGGTGGCGTCAACCAAACCGGCGGGTGTGGTGTCGACTTCGGGTGGCAGGTCGACGCCGGCGCCGACGCGTTTCACGATGCCGTTCCACACTTCGCGGTGCCGCGCGAAACGCTCGGACTCTCTCTCGTTGGGGCGGCGAGCCAACGCGATGTCGACGAGACGGTCGATCGGATACGAACTCTCGCCGGCACTCGCCAACTTGGTCGGCGTGCCGTCGACCGCCACGGTCACCACATCGCGATCAAGCAACACATCGACACCACCGAGCGGAGCCAACACGTTGATGAGCTCCACCCGCCCTAGCGCACCGACCGCCACGAACGACACATCGAGCAGCCCCTGCACCTCATTGGCCAGACCACCCAGGCCATCGGTGGCGTACACCTCGGCGAGCCGCTGGGGCACGGCGGTGGACGTATCCGCCGCCGCGTCATCGGCGTCGGGCGTTTCAACCTCGGTAGCTGCACCAATGGGCAATAGCACGACCGTGCCACCGACACCGCTTGCGTCGAGCGTTGCCACAAAGAGGTGACTCAACTGCCCACCCTCGCCGAGCCCCGCGACGAGTGCAGCGGGAGTATCGGGGATGGTGACTGCACTCGTCGCGATTGCCGTCGACGCGCGAGAGTCGAGCAACTGATTCCACGCCACCGCCACACCGAGCGGCAGCACGAGTGCCGCGGCAACGCCCGACGCAATCGCGATACGCAGGGCACGCACACGCTTGGCGTGAAACGTCGTCATGCAGTCGCGCCAACGCGATACAAGTTGCGCGCCCGCACCTCCGCCATGACGGCGGGTGTGAGATATGCCGACACATCGCGACCGGCACGTAGTTGATCGCGCAACTCGGTGCTGCTCACGTCGACGGGTTCGACGTACAGCGACATCCATCCAGGCTTGACGGTGGCGGCATAACCTGGTCGGTCTACCACGACAATCGTGGCGAGACGCTCGATCTCCGCCGACTCGTGCCACGACGCAAACTCATCCACCAAATCACGACCGATGATCAGAAAAAGTTCCGCGTCGGGGTGCGCCGAAGCCAACTCGCGCAGCGTGACCACCGTGTAACTTGCCCCACCACGACGGATCTCGAGGTCGCTCGCCACCACACCGGGCAGCGCCTGCCCGTCGGCCCCGCGCACCAGCGCCTCGACGAGAGCCAACCGGTCGGCGGCCGGGGTCACCGCGCGCTCGGGCGACTTCTTCCACGGATCGTTGCCGACGACCAGCAGCACACGGTCGAGCCCGAGGCGTTCGCGGGCCGCCATGGCGACCCCCAGATGCCCCCTGTGCGGTGGATCGAAGGTGCCGCCGAACACCCCGAGACGTTGCGGCACGCTGCGAATTCTAGGAGTCACAGGGTTTCGCAGGCCCCGACCCGCATCGCCCGCGCGGCGCCAAACCGCACAACCATGCGACTTTGGGTGCTTCTATCGGGCACCAGGTGAAATTTGCAACTTTCCTCTTGACATCGTGCGTGACAATCCTGTAACTTTGCATTTCCCCGAATACCACCCCCAACCCCCCACAACCCCCCGACGCCACACACAACCCCCCGTGGGTGTCGTGTGTCGTCTCCCCAACAGAAAGAATTCACAATGTCAGACTCCATCGGTCTCTACCTCAACGACATCGGCAAGGTGCCGCTGCTCAACGCTGAGGATGAACGCACCCTCTCCAAGGCCATCGAGGCCGGCCGCGTCGCCGAAGCGAAGTGGAAGAAGGGTCAGCGCGGTGCCGCCTTGCGCAAGGACATGCGCGACGCCAAGCGCGCCAAGGACCGTTTCATCCGCGCCAACCTGCGACTCGTCGTGTCGATCGCGCGCCGCTACCCGCTACCCCAGGGCATGGACTTGCTCGACCTCATCCAGGAAGGCAACCTCGGTCTCGAGCACGCCGTCGACAAGTTCGACTGGCGCCGCGGCTTCAAGTTCTCGACCTACGCCACGTTCTGGATTCGCCAGGCCATCGGCCGGGCGCTCGACCAGAAGGCGAGCCTCATTCGTATCCCTGGTGACCGCTCGGCGAATCTGCGTGCCGCGCTGCGTCAGGGTTCGGGCGATGCCGAAGGTCTCTCTGCGGAGAACGCCGAACTGCACCGCCTCACCACGCCGGTGTCGCTTGACAAGCCGATCGGTGACGATGGCGATGCGACCCTCGGCGACCTCGTGCCGAACCACGACATGAGCCCGGAAGAGACCGTCATGTCGCGCGCGTCGGACGACATGCTGAACAAGTTGCTCGACACGCTCGACCCGCGCGCACGTTACGCCGTGGAGGCCCGCTTCGGTCTCTTTGGTGGCGAGAAGAAGAGCTTCCGCGAAGTCGGTGAGGATCTCGGCGTCACTGCCGAGGCAGCCCGCCGTCTCGTCAGCCGGGCCGTGGAATCGCTGCGGGAAGACGCGCCGGACTACCTCACGGTCTGAACGTCGTCGCGACACCAGTCGCGATTACCAACGTTCGGCCGAGCAAGCCGAATCCGCATCCCTAGCCTGAAAGCCAGGAGCGACATGCCAAAGAACTGGACGAAAACGACCTGGCAGGCGTTTCCCGCTGAGCAACAGCCGGAATGGCCCGACGCCGGCGCGCTCGATCGTGCGCTGAAGCAGATTGAGTCGTATCCCCCGTTGGTGTTTGCCGGTGAGGCACGCACGCTGCTTGCGTCGCTTGGCCAGGTGGCCACTGGCAACGCGTTCTTGTTGCAGGCTGGCGACTGCGCGGAGAGTTTCGAGGAGTTCACCGCCGTCAACATCCGCGAGAAGTTGCGCGTGATCCTGCAGATGGCGGTGGTGCTCACCTATTCGACCAGCGTGCCGGTGGTGAAGGTGGGTCGCATTGCGGGCCAGTTTGCCAAGCCGCGCTCGTTGGCGATCGAGAAGGTCGGCTCGCGCGAACTGCCGTCGTTCCGCGGCCACATGGTGAACGACCCCGCCGCACATGAAGAAGCGCGCACGCCCGACCCGCAGCGTTTGGTGCAGGCCTACCACCAGTCGGCGAGCACGCTCAACCTGTTGCGCGCGTTCACCAAGGGTGGTTTCGCCGACTTGAGTCGTGTGCATGCGTGGAACCAGGAGTTCGTCGCAACGAGCGCCGAAGGTCAGCGCTACGAACAGATGGCTGCCGAAATCGAGCGGGCGCTCGCCTTCATGCGCGCCTGCGGCGTCGACACCGAAAGCCACAGCGCGCTGCACGAAGTCGACGTCTACACGTCACACGAAGCGCTGATTCTCGGTTACGAAGAAGCCCTCACCCGTCAAGACTCGCTCACCGGCCAGTGGTACGACTGCTCGGCCCACATGCTGTGGATCGGTGAGCGCACGCGTCAACTTGACGGCGCACACGTCGAGTTCTTGCGGGGCGTCGGCAACCCGATCGGTGTGAAGATCGGCCCGACGACGACCGCTGACTACGTGTTGTCGCTGTGCGAGGTGCTGAACCCCAAGCGCGTGCCAGGTCGCCTCACGCTGATTTCACGCATGGGCGCCGACAATGTCGAGGCGTCGCTGCGCCCACTGTTGCGTGCCGTGCGCGAGGCCGGTCACCCGGTGGTGTGGGCGTGCGACCCGATGCATGCCAACACGTTCACCGCCGACAATGGTCGCAAGACACGCCACTTCGACGCGATCCTGCGCGAGATCGTCGGCTTCGTTGCCGCCCATCGCGCCGAGAACACGTGGCCGGGTGGCATCCATATCGAACTCACTGGTGAGAACGTCACCGAGTGTCTCGGTGGTGTCGAGGCGGTGTCGCAAGACGATCTCGACGTGCGTTACGAGACGGTGTGCGACCCGCGCCTGAATGCGCGCCAGTCGATCGACCTTGCCTTCCAGGTCGCCGACTTGGTGCGCAGCGGAAAATAGTCGGCGCTTCCCCCGTCGGCGCATTGCGCGCCAATCGCGCCGGCGCAGTGCGCGGCTGAGTCTGGCGCACCACCCCAACTAGCGTCGCTCGCCGTGCGCGCGTTCGAGTTGATCGATACCTGGCCGGTCGACAATGCCGCCGCTGCGGTGATCGACCGCAACGGCGAAATCCATTGCCACGGCGACGAGTCGCGCGAGTTTCGGCTCGCATCGGTCACCAAGGTGATTACGGCCTGGGCCGTGCTCGTCGCGTGCGAAGAAGGCACCGTGTCGCTCGACGACGAAGTCGGTCAGGGGGGCTGCACGCTGCGGCATTTGCTGGCGCACGCCGGCGGGTATCCGTTCGACGGTGAGGCAGCCGTGGGTGCGGCTGGCACGAAACGCATCTACTCCAACACGGGGTATGAACTCGCCGCAGCACACCTTGCCACGCGTAGCGAGATGAGTTTCTGGGATTATGTCGTTTCTGCGGTGTTCGAGCCGCTCGGCATCGTGGCCTCCCCGCAGTCGGGCAGTGCGGCAAAGGATGCGCGACTCGACATCGTGAACCTGTCGCTGTTTCTGGCCGAACTGCGCCGATCTCGACTCATCTCGCGCGACACGTTCGTCGATGCAGTAACGCCGCAGTTCGGCGACCTTGAGGGCATCGTGCCGGGCGTCGGACGATTCGACCCGTGCCCGTGGGGGCTTGGTCCGGAGATTCGCGGCGCGAAGTCACCGCACTGGACGTCTCCGAACAATTCGGCCGCAACCTACGGACACTTCGGCGGTAGCGGCACGTTCGTGTGGGTCGATCCGATGGCCGACGTTGCGTGTGCCGTGCTGACGGGGCGAGAGTTCGACGAGTGGGCACTCGCCCACTGGCCGCAGTTTTCGTCGGCGGTGCTCGACGAACTACGTCGCTAGTTGAGGCGCTCCACGATCATCGCCATGCCCTGGCCGCCGCCGACGCACATCGTCTCGAGACCGAACCGCTTGTTGCGGTGCTGCAAGCCGTTGATCAGCGTGGTCATGATGCGGGCACCGGTCATGCCGAACGGGTGACCGAGGGCGATCGCACCGCCGTGCACGTTGAGCTTGTCCATCGGGATGCCGAGGTGCTTGGCCGACGGGATCACCTGGGCAGCGAACGCCTCGTTGATTTCGACCAAGTCGATCTGGTCGATCGTCATGCCGGCGCGCTTCAACGCCTGACGCGACGCCTCGATCGGGCCGAGACCCATGATTTCGGGGTTCAGCCCTGACACGCCCGACGACACGACGCGAGCAAGCGGCTGCACACCGAGTTGCCTTGCCTTCGTGTCGCTCATCACGAGCACTGCGGCTGCACCGTCGTTGAGCGGGCAAGCGTTGCCGGCGGTGATTTGTCCGTCGGGGCGGAAAGCGGGCTTCAGACCTGAGAGACCTTCGACGGTGGTGCCGGGGCGCGGGCCGTCATCCTTGCTGATCACACGACCATCGGGCAGCGTCACCGGGGTGATCTCACGCTCGAAGAAACCGTTGTCGACGTTCGCACAGGCGCGCTGTTGTGAACGCGCAGCGAACTCATCCATCTCTAGGCGCGTGACGCCCTCGATTTCGCGCACGTTCTCTGCCGTCTGACCCATCGCGATGTACATGTCGGGGATGCCCTGTTGCGGGGTCCACGCTGGTTGACCGCCCGCAGCACGCGCCTTGGTGCGCTCGCCGGGCTTCTTGAAGATTGCATTCGGCCCCATGTCGCTCGCGCCGCTCGAATAACGGCTGACCGTTTCGACGCCTGCAGCGATGAAGCAGTCGCCCTCGCCGGCTTTGATGGCGTGTGCCGCCATGCGTATCGTCTGCAAACTGGCGGAGCAGTAACGGTTCACCGTGACGCCCGGTGCGTTGTCGAGCCCCGCAAGCACCGCCACGATGCGCGCGATGTTGAAGCCAGCCTCGCCGGCGGGCTGACCACAGCCCATCAACAAATCCTCGATGTCGTCGGGTTTCACCTGCGGCACCTTGGCCATGAGCGCGCGCACGATTTGTGCACTCATGTCGTCGGGGCGGAGGTCGACGAGCGAGCCCTTGTTGGCTCGACCGATGGGGCTACGGGCAGTGGCGACGATTACGGCTTCAGTCATGGTGAGACGCCACGGTACCATTCGTTCATGCAGTTGACCCCAGTGGATGTCAACACGATCGACTTGTCAGACCTTGAGTTTTGGCTGGCGCCGCGCGAGCACCGCGAGTCGGCATTCTGGTCACTACGCCGCGAGGAGCCGATCAAGTTCTTCAAGGAAGTCGAGTTGGAGAACTTCCCGGTCGGGCCGGGCTACTACGCGCTCACCAAGCACGAAGACATCTGGGCGGTGAGCCGCAATCCCGAGTTGTGGTGCAGTGGGCAGGGCTCGAACATCACCACGTTGACACCGGAGATGAACGAATTCTTCGGATCAATGATCAACATGGACGACCCCAAGCACTTCCGCTTGCGCTCAATCGTGTCGAAGGGCTTTACTCCGAAAGAGATCACGCGCGTCGAGGAGTACGTGAAGGATGTGGCCCGCACCCTGGTGGACGGAGTGCTGGAGCAGCATGGCGACGACGAGTTTGACTTCGTCGAGAAGTTGGCTGCGCCATTCCCGCTGGAAATCATTTGCGACATGATGGGCATCCCGCGCAGTGATGCAAAGCAGATCTTGGATTGGACGAACGTCATACTCGGTGCGGCCGACCCCGACTTCGGCGGAACGCTCGAGAACTTGATAAAGGTGGCGCTCGAAATCTTCTCGTATGCCCAGCAACTTGGTGAGGCGCGCCTGAAGAAGTCGTCCGACGACCTCACGTCGATCATGATGAATGCTGAAGTCGACGGCCAGCGCATGACCAGCCAGGAATTCGGCAGTTTCTTCATCTTGCTCGTCGTCGCCGGCAACGAAACCACGCGCAATGCGATCAGCCACGGGATGCTCGAGTTCACGCGTCGCCCCGACCAGCAGCGGATCTGGTTCAACGACTTCGACAAGCACACGCGCACCGCGGTCGAAGAGATCGTGCGTTGGGCGTCGCCGGTGATTCACTTCCGCCGCACCGCCACGCAAGACACCGAGTTGCGTGGCATCAAGATGAAGGCGGGCACCAAGGTGGTGATGTGGTACAACTCCGGCAACCGCGACGAGGACTTGTTCGAAGACCCGTATCGCTTCGATGTCACACGCGCCATCCAGCCCGCACAGATCGGTTTCGGCGCGGGCGGACCGCACTTCTGCCTCGGTGCCAACCTCGCGCGCCGCGAGATCGCCGTGATGTTCGACGAGATTCGCCGCCGACTTCCCTACCTGCACATCACCGGCGAGCCGGCGTACCTGCAGAGCAACTTCATCAACGGCATCAAACGCATGCCGTGCCGAATCAAGTAG
>Ga0194120_10002077_pt1 | contig 35082 bp, 19 predicted proteins | sample TA2MahCa65mmetaG_FD_148642 | JGI IMG/M metagenome (GOLD analysis project Ga0194120, IMG submission 148642) | Freshwater microbial communities from Lake Tanganyika, Tanzania - TA2015019 Mahale Deep Cast 65m | ecosystem: Environmental > Aquatic > Freshwater > Lake | place: Tanzania: Lake... | reverse complement strand
GTATCCGCGAGCTCGCCAGCCAGCTTCAGCCGGAGGAAGTGCTCGAAGCGATCCAGGTCTACGCCGTCGCCAACGCGATGTGCCGCCTCAGCGTGCTCACCGAAGCCGGCGTATGCGCCTAGCGCTCCCGGTCGCTCTGGCGATGGTTACGCTCAGCCTGGCAGGGGTTGCCGTTCTTCTGCGGAACACGAGCGCTCGCGAGCGGCGTCTCCAGTCGGCGTTCGATCATACGCTGCTGGAGCTGGAAGGCTTACAGCAGGCGTTCCATCAGTTCGCGCCACAGGCGGTCGTCGAAGAGATCATCCAGCGCGGCGTCTCTATCCACGGCGAACGCCGCGAGGTCACCGTCCTCTTCGCCGACATCGTCGGCTTCACGACGATCAGCGAACGGATCGAACCCGACGCCATCGTGCGCATGCTCAACGGCTACTTCCGCGCGATGACGCGCGCTATCTCCGACCACAACGGACGCGTTGGGAAGTTCATCGGCGATGGCATCATGGCGATGTTTGGAGTGCCTGACCCCAACCCCTGGCAGGCGATGGACGCCGTCCAGGCAGCGCTCGCCATGCGCGAGGCGTTGCCCGTCTACAACCGGGAGCTCGAAGCCGACGGGCTCGCGCCGATCACCATCGGCGTCGGCATCCACCGCGGAACCGTCGTCGCGGGCGTCCTCGGAAGCCAGGAGCTCATGGAGTACACGGTCATCGGCGATGTCGTCAACGCCGCGTCGCGGATCGAGCACTTCACACGCGACTTCGGCGTGGACATCATCATCTCCGACGCCGTCGCGCAGGCACTCGACAAGCGGTTCCGCCTCGATCCACTCCAGCCCGTCGAGATACGCGGCAAGCAGGAGAAGGTACCACTGTTCGCCGTGGTCGGACGGGCCGGCGACGTGACGACGTAGCGCCCGGCGCTCGGAAGGGCCCCGTCACTCCGGCGGGGAGAGGTAGATGTAGTACCCCGATCCAAACTGGCTCCGGTCGTGCCGATAGGCGAAGTCCTCCCAGGGCGACCCAGCGCGCCGCGCCGCCGGCGTCGGGTTCGCCAGGACGATCAGCCGGTTCCCCTCGACATCGACCGTGACGATGTTCTCGCGGAAGTCCCCCAGCACGTCGACGCACGCCAGGTTCCGCCCGTACTGACCGCCCTCCGGCAGCTTGCCGTCCGCCAAGTCTTCCATCTCGCCCGAAGGCAGCAGGCGCACGACTCGCTTGTTCTCCTTGCGGATGACGAAGACGACCTCGCGCCCCTCGTCCCAATGCACCGGCACGAAGTTCTTGCGCTGCCAGTCCGTCAGGTTCAGCCAGTGGGAACCGTCCGGCAGGTAGATCGGGAAGTGCCCCTCCTCGCGCATGCCGGCTCCGGCGCCGCCGTACTCGTGCCGCGCGTCCTCCGCCGTGTGCGGATGCAGACCCGGAACGCCGGGCGCGTGGCGGGCGAGCCATCCATAGTGGGCGTGGCGGAACGGCTCCTTGAACAGCGTCGCGCCGTCTCGATCCACGAGATAGACGCCGGGTCCTCCGCTCTCGACGGCATACCATATCTGAAGCCCCGGCCGATCGGGATCGATCTTGGCGGGCTTCGAGATATCCGTGTGTCCGAAGGATTCCGCCTCCCAGCGCACGGAGCCGTCGCCGTTGTAGCAGACGCCGCCGCAGATGATCTCCTGGACCCCGTCGCCGTCCAGGTCGGCGATGTCGAGATTGTGCCCGGCGGGACGCTTCTGCTCGACGCGCCATTCCGTCGCGCCGGTCTTGCCGCCGATGGCGGTCAGCACGACGTCGCCGTACGTCTCATCGAGGACGACGACGCTCGCCGGGGCGTCGAGCCCGCGCAGATGCCCGACCGTCATCATGACCCGCGAGCGCGTCGCGGGCCACGACGTGTTCCACACCGTCTCGCCGGTTTCGCCATCGACCGCCGTGAGCTGCTGCCTTGGATCCGCCGTGTCGTAGCGCTCCGTCGGGTACTTGCCCGGGAAAGACGGGAACACGACTTCGCTTCTGCCATCGCCGTTGATTTCCCAGCAGAGGAACGGCGCGTGAAGCGTCGAGCCGTCCCAGCCGCCGGCGGCGGGGAGGCGCGTGTCGCGCTCCCACAGATGCGCGCCGTTGTGGTCGTAGGCGGCGACCCGGATCGTCCCGCCGCGCACGAAGCGGATCGCGTAACCGAGCCGCCCGTCGTTCGTCAGGTCGCCGATGATCAGCCCGCCAACGGACGCCGCGTCCTCGATGGGAACCGAACGCGCCGCGAGCGACGGTTCCGCCCCGGCATCAACGGTCACTGACTCCGACGCCGTGTCGTCGCCCGTCACGACGCGGTAGGCGTACGGCTCGGCGGCTGGAGCCTGATCGACGTAAGTTGTCGAGTCCGTTACGGGAGCCGTCGAGACGCGCTCCCAAGCCCCGCCGCGTCCTCGTTCGACGTGGAACGGCGCGTCCGGCGCGTCGGACGGCAGCAGCCGCCACGAGAGGAAGACCTGTCGGTTACCGCGTGGCAGGGCGAGAAGGTGTCGGTGTTGTGGCATATCGTTGACTCCTGACTCGTCGGACTCCACTGGCAACGATCCGCCTATTCGCAACCGCGATCAACAGGATACCTTACCGCATCTTGTCGATGATCCGTAGTACATCGTGCGTCGATGTTGTCCATGGCGTTACCATAGGGCCGAGCCGACGCAGCGATCGTCTGTGAGGTCGTCGCAACAGGACAGGTCGGCAATCCAATGGCAAGGGCTGCCGAAGCCTACTGCGATTCGTCACGAACCGCGTGAGCCGTACGTCGTTTTGGCGCCAACGGGCGTGGGAGGCAATCGAGATGTCTGGTCGATCTGACTTCCTCGTGCACTGGGTCGGCAAGCATCTTCACACGGAAGCTGAATGTACGAAACGGTCCATTCGCTGGGAGCGGATATCAGCGGTGCAACGCGAGAAGTATGTTGGACTCCTAGCGGATATTGTGGCAAAAGGAATCTGCGTAACGATCGGACAACCGGAATACCTGTTTGGCAAAGATGTCGGGATACGGCAGATTCTTGCGCGCGTCTGCTTCACCGAGACGCGTCTGTCACAGGCGGAACACCTGTCCAAGCAGTATGGATGTCTCGGAGTCGGGGTCCGCCGTGACTGGGCGATTGCCAGAGGCGGAGCGCCCGTGCATTACGTCGGTGAAGACAACGGGCAATTCGTGGCGAATGCCTTTGTCGAGATCGTTGAAGCCCTCAAGCACTGGGAAGCCCTCAAGCACTGCGAAGAGGAGCGCGTCCCCGACGTTCCAGGAGATGTGAGCTGTCTACGGACGCCGACGCATGTGAAGGATGAGGTTTGGAGGCTCGCCTACTTCGTCAGGCGTATGTCCGACAGCTCTCCGAACGACTACTCGCTGATGGAAGAGAACGAGTGGCGTATCGTGGAGCCTCCGGATTGGGTGCAGCCCAAGCCTTTCACCGCGCCTAAGGAAGAGGAATTCGTTGCCGACGGCAACGTGAAAGTGGCGTATCGCATCCCAATACTCCCCCACGATGTCGCTATCATTGTCCTCCCTGACGAAAGAACGCGGTTCATGTTGTACCACCACGAACTCATCACCGAATGGATGGGCAAGGAGCGTGAGAAGTGTCCCCCGTTCTTGACGCTTGAGGAGTGCCGCAACCTCTAGGCAGTACGCTGCTGTTACCCTGGTGGGGCCTCGTCGCTCCCGCGAAAGCGGGAGCCCAGGGTTCTGGATTCCCGCTTCCTGGCCCCGCGAAGGCGGGGCGCGCGGGAATGACGAGTAGGAGAAGCAGGAACGCCGGTGCGTCGTGATCGCGTACTTCGACCGGTCGCAGAGGAACCGCAAATGAGAGTCCGCTACGATCCCGAAACGGACGCCTTCGCCATTGTGCTCGACGACACCGAGCCCATCATCGAATCGGAAGAGGTGTTGCCGGGGTTGGTCGTGGACTTCAACGCCAAGGAGCAGATCGCAGGTCTGGAGTTCCTCGGCGCGAAGGCGCTGCTGCCCGGCAGCGTCCATGAGCGGCTTCGGCGCGCGGCGGAGAGTTCCGCCCAAAGTGGGTCATCGACGCTCGCGGTCTAGGCTCTCGGACCCCTGCCCGCCTTCAGGCGCCCCCACGTCGTCGCGGAGCGCCCGAGCGGATCGACCGGCAGCAGCGCGTCGAGTCCGCCCATCACGGACTTGATCTCCTTCTGGGTCAGCCCGCGATTGAACAGCGCCCAGTCGTCCATGACGCCGTTGTAGTACCGCTTCAGGTTGAGCTCCGTGCCGATGAGCACGGGATCGGTGTTGGGGACGAGCTTGTCGTCCTGCTTCGGATATTCGATGAGCGGCTCCCCGTCGAGATAGACCGTCCAGAACTGCTTCGGGTCCCACGCGACGGCGACGTGCTGCCACACGTCAGGCTTCACCTCCTTCGGGCTCTGCGCCGGCACGATTCGCTGGGCGTTCTGGAACATCCATCCCATCCACAGGAACCCGTTCGGACTCAGGAGAACCTCGAAGAACTCTTTGGCGTCGGCTCCCTTCGACCCGAGAAGCTGCCACTCATCGCCCTTGAGCGTCGGCTTGATCCACACGGCGACCGTCAGTCCGTCGGTGAACTGGAGCGACTTGCTGTCGGGAACCTCGACGACGCCGTCGTTCCCGTCGAACTGCAACCCGCCGCCGTACTTGCCCGTCGTCCACTTGACGCCGCCTTTGATCTTCCCGTCGTTGCCGTTGCCCGACCCGTCGGCGACCGTCGCCCCTTTACCCTCGCCGAACGGCAACGCGAGTACCAATCCGGCGACCTCCCTCGCCGAGGACGACGCCTGCATCGCGAACAGAAGCGTGATTCCGACAGCAAGACGAATGGTAGGACGCGTCATGGGGCTCTCCTTCCGTGCGGCGGCAGAAGCGCGCCGAGTGATTGTGTAAGGTATATAGCCGCGTCACGGCGTTCGCGCGAATCCTCGGTCTAGCCGAACAAGGGAACCGGGAACGCGACAGCGTGCGGAATAGCCACGGCAGACCGTGCGCCTCCGCCCAGATCTCTCCCAACCTGCGAAGCGGGGAGGGAAGGTTGCCGGCATCCATGACCGTGGGGCGCTAGCGAAAGAGCAGCGTGAAGGCGACGCGGTGGGCGTTCCCCAGATCGCCGACGGGGAGGAAGGCGTAGTCCACCTGGTACGTGTCCGTCGCGTAGCCGAGTCCGCCGCTCAGCCGCGAGACGGCATCGAACGCCGAATCGGTCCGATATCCCGCCCGGGCGGACAAACCGTTGCTGAACCGGTACTCCAGCCCCGCGCGCAAAGCCGGCGATTCGCCCCGCGTCGAGAGAAGGTCGGTGGATGCCGTCAACACGCCCGACGCCGCCGAGGGCTTCGCCGTGTCCGTCGTCGCCAGCTCCACCGGAAGCTGCTCGGAAGCCACGGGCTCAATCCGTCGCGTGTACGCGGCTCCGACCTGGAGGGTTCGCGGCAGCGGCGACGAATCTCCGTGCAGCGACGCCGAGCCTCCCAGGTTCCGCAGCGCCGCTCCGACACGGAGTCCGCTCACCGGCGTCTGGTAGATCGCTCCCACATGGGTCGTCCCGCTGCGGGCGCTCTGGCTCTCGTCGTCGGACGAACCGGAGATGTCCAGCCCTTCGCGCATCAGCTCGACCCCGCCGCCGAACCGGAAGCTGCGGATCTCCGTCGAGCCGAACGCGATCTGCGCGTGTCGAGCCGAATAGCGGAAGACTCCTTCGCCGGCGTAGCCCCCCAGCGTCATCACGGTACGTGGGACATCGCCGCCGGTCAGCAGTTTGCCGCCGATCCCGACCGTCGCCAGCCTGCCGATGGGCTGGACGAACCCGACCCACTCGTAGCGGACGCCGCCGATCCATTCCGTATGGACGCCGGTCAACTGGGAACCCCGCACCAGCCCGAGTCCGCCAGGGTTCCAGTAGAGCGTCGATACGTCGTCCGCGACGGCAACGAACGCCCCGCCCATCGACTCGGCGCGCGCCCCGGCGCTCAGCGCGAACGACGCGCCGCCGACACGCCCCGACGCGCGCAGGTTCAACGCGGTCAGCGCCATCGCGCACACCAGGGCGTAACGTAGGATCGCTCGGGTTGACATCCGTCGGCTCCTCAGCGCGCCACGAAGATCTGCCCCGTACGTCGGGCGTTGGCTCCCCGAACGAGATAGATGTAGAGCCCGGTCGCGACGAGATGTCCGCTCCCGTCGCGCCCGTCCCAGGTTGCCGTGCCCGGGTTGGCGCTCGTGAGCGTCCGCACACGTCGGGCATCCAGGGTGAAGATGTCCACGACCGCGTCGGCGGTCAGGTTGCGGAACGTCAAGACGCCGTGCGTCTCCGGTGAAAATGGGTTCGGGTAGAGCACGACGCGGTCCAGCCGCCGAGGCAGCACCAGCCGCGCCACCCGCAGCACGCCCAGCGTCCGCATCTGCGCCGTCACGACGCCCTGGTTCACATCGACTCGCTGCACGCCGGACACCAACTCCCATCTCGCGGGAACCGCCGAGGCGTTCAGCCGGAAGACCCGCAGCTCCTGCGCCAGGTCTGGAGGGTCGAGCGCCGGGAACCCCATCGTGACCGTGATCGGCTGTGGGAACGCCTCGGTATCCGACGAGAACCACCGCGTCGTGCTCTGCAGGAGCGTGTCCGGCTCAGGATCGATGTTCGCCTCGTCCGGCGAGAGATTCGCCTCCTCGATCCGGCGCAGCCAAGCCGAATCCGTCACCGTCAGAATGTCGATCCGCATCCCCGGTCGGGCGATGGACTGCGGAACCGTGACGCTCGTGCGCGCGTCCAGTCCGCCTCGAACGGTCCATTCCCGCTGATCGGACAGGATGTTCTGGATCGAACGCACCGGGCCCGCCACGGATGTTTCGCCGAGCAGAGAGCGATTCCTGCCGCCGTCCACGGCGGCGAGCGCGACATAGTACGGCACGTCGTCACGCGGAACCGGAACCAGCGCGACCGGCTTCTTCGGGTCCGCCAGGGATGCGCGGTCCACGACCAACGCCGGGACATCCGACGACCGCAGCAGAACGCGCGGTTCTGTCGTCACGTAGACCTCGTACGTGCGGATCGTGGCGTCCTCGTCGGGTTTCCACGAGACGACGAGCTCGCCGCCTCGGTCGCTGGGCGAATCCGACGCGGAGACGCCCGCAACGGGATCGGGGCGGATGTCGTCGTGCGACTGCACCGGACCCGCCAACGACCCGGCGACCATCGCCGACCGGTTCCCGTTCACGTCGGCGGCGACCACCGCCACGTAGAGGTCCATCCCGTCTTCGGGAACCGGAACGATGCCCTGCGGAATCGCACGATCCGGGAAGACCGCCGCCGGCTTCGCATCTTGCAGCGACGCACCGGCGAGCGGCTCGCGCCCAATGTAGACCGCGTAGTGGGCGAAATCGCGTTCGGCGTTGGACGGCGTCCAGCGGACGAGCAGCGCCAAGCCGTTGTCATCCGGGGCGTCCGACGCGCTCACGCCGACGACCGACGCGGGCGCGATGTCATCCGTCGCCCGCACCGGGCCCGCCGTCGAGCCGCCCGTCGGCGACAGCGCGCTCTCGTTGAGAGCCGCATCGACCGCCGTGACGGCGAACCAGAGGTCCGCATTGTTCACCGGCACGTCCACGTCGAGCGTCGTCTTTTCGGGCGCACGGAGATCCGCCACGACGGGAACCATCCCCTTCGTGCTTCGGATCGGAGCCGACTGCCGGTAAACCTGGTAGCGCAGGAAGTCGCGCACGTCGGTCGTCGGCTGCCAGGTCAGCCGAATCCGCCCGCCTTCGTCTTGAGGCACATCGATGGCGACCAAGTTCACGATCGGCTCCGGCGGGATCGCGTCCAGCGAAACGCGACGCGACGCGCTCCGCGTCTCGGAGTTTCCGTTGCGATCCGTCAGTGTCGCCGTCACGAGCGCTTCGACGACCGAATCCGTCTCCCGGACGATGTAGCTCGCCGTGTAGATGCCGTCTCCCGCTGCAACGTCGTCGCCCGCGCCGTCGTCCAGCAGGGGAAGCCCCGTCAACGCCGTCCCGATGTCCAGCGTCGCGGTTCCCTCCGGTTCCCCGACGAGGCGGACGATCAGCTTGTCGCCGGCGTGCAGGGATCTGGTCGCATTGTGCGTCACGGACTTGATGCTCGGTTTCGTCGTGTCGATGCTGACTGGCTGCGGCGCGACGATGCGCGATACGTTCCCGGCGCGATCTGTCAACGTCGCCGACACGAGCGCGTTCAGCGCGTTGTCTCCCTCGCGGATGACGACGAAGCCCGTGTAGACGCCGTCATTCGCGACTTCGTCGCCCTGCGTGCCCTCGTCCGAAAGGGCGATATGCTCGCGAACGCCGGCGATGGCGAACTCCCCGACGGCTCCGACCTCGCCCCGGATGCGCACCGTCATTCGGTCGCCGGACGCCAGAACGCTCCGGGCGTCGTGTTCGATGGACGCGATACGCGGAGGCGTCGTGTCGATATCCACTTTCCGAAGCGCCGAACGCGTCGCGCGGTTGCCCAGGTCGTCCGTCGCAGCCACGGTGACCGTCGCCCCCGCCGCCTGGTCTCCCAGCGCGACGCGATAGGTTCCGGCGTACTCGCCGTCGTTGGCTCCGCCGTCTTCGTGTTTGCCGTCGTCGTATAGCGACGCGACCGCGCGGAACCCTTCGGCAGCCAACTCCATCGTCACGACGGCGAGCGGCTCCGTCCGCGCGCGCACGACCAGCACATCGTCGGCTCGGAGCGCCTTCGCCGCGTTGTGCTGCACGTCCTTGATCTCCGGCGCCGCCGTGTCGATGGTCACAACGGGCGGCAAGGTCAGCGACGCGGCGATCCCGCTGTCCGTCCGAATGACCGCGCGAAGCTCGCTGGCGGCGGCGTTCTCTCCGCTCCGAACCGTGTGCGTCCCGACGTAGATACCGCCGGAGGTCGCAGCGAGCGGGAACACGACGGAGCCCGAGCCGAGCTCCGCCGACACGCTCCATCCGGGATCGCCCTCGATGCGCGCCGTCAGGACTCCGCCGACGCCCAACGGACGAACCCCATCGTGGGAACCCCGACGCACGCGCAGGGCTCCGACTCGATACCCGCCGCGACCGGAGCCGCTGATCCGCATGTAGTAGGCGGAACCGGGAGACGGTAGCTGCACGATTGCAGACATCGCATCCGACGGGCTGGCGAGGGTCTCGGCGAGGCTCACCAGACCCGGACTCAACACCTGCATCTTGACCGAGCCCGTCGCGGTGGGCGCTGACAGAGACAGCAGCAGGGCTCCCTCCAGTGCCGGATCCAGGTTCACGACGAACCAGTCCTCATCGGACGCGCTGGAAATCGACCCGAGCATCGGGCGTCCGAGTCGCAGAGCTCCGGCGCGAGGCGCTGCGCCGTTGGGTTCCAGCTCCCAGTCTGCGCCGTCCGCAGCCGGTTCCAGAGACACGGAGACCGCGTACTCGAAATCGCCGCCGGTGTTGCCGGACATCTCGAAGAGATACGTCCCGCCGGTCGTCGGGATCGTCAGACCCCCCGAGGCGACGTCTCCCAGTGCGACCTCGCCCACGTCGATCGGCAACGCGGACGGGAAGGAACGCAGCGCGCGCGCCTTGCCCACCGACCCGACCGGAGCCGTCGGACGCCAGGTCAGCAGCCGCAGTGCCCCGTCGGGCACGGTGACGCGGAACCAGTCGGATTCGCCGGAACGGAGCGTCCCGCGCACTTCGCGTGTCGTGAGAGGCACGCGCGTCGCCAACGCCTCGACGCCGTTCTGCTCTTCCTCCCACTGAACCCCCTCCGGCAGAGCGACGATGGCAGGCTGGATCGCGTACGGAACCGAGCCGACGCCCGCCACTCGCAGGTACAGACTGGACGCGGCGACTCCAGTTCGGAGCGTTGCGACCGAACCACCGGAACTCGTCAGGGCGGCGATGGGAGCGCTCGAAGCATCTGGAGCGCCCTGGTAGAGCTCGGCGGAACCGACTCGCAGAAGCCGAAGCTCGAAGACGGTGCCCGGAGCTCGATCCACGTCGAAGCGATACCAGTCTATGTCATCGGCGGAGTTCGCCGATCCGGCGATCTCGGCGGTCCCCGACCCGACCGGGGTGGCGCGCAGCGGGTCGCCGTTCGGCTCGACGTCCCACACATAGCCGGGCAAGCGCGCGCTCAGGGCAACGGCGAGACGGTACTGCCCCGGAGCACCGTCCACACGGACGAGGTACTCTCCCGCGTCCACTCCGAGCGTCGTCGCGCGCGATTCGCCGCCTCGCGCCGACACGCGCGCGATCCGCTCCAAGTCTCCCAGCGCGAACGCCGGGAAGAGCGTCACGACGGACTCGTTGGGGCTGCCGCGCGACAGATGGAGTGACAGCGCCGCCGGTTCCGACACGACGACGCGATACCAATCGACATCGCCAGCCGCGTCCGTCGTCCCGTTCATGCGAATGCCAACCGGCAACGCGGTCGCGGCAGCGCCGAGGTCGTTCGGCTCGCTCTCCTCAAGCGCCAGCGGCTCGACGGCGAAGGTTCGCACGGTTGCGGGAAGGCTCCCATCCGAGGGTTCCACCGTGAGCGAATGGGAACCCGCCGACAGGTTCGGAAACAGAAGTTCGTTGACGGCGGCAAGTTGCGGGGGACCGTCGTCCAGGCGCACGCGCCAGCCCGGCGCTGAGCCATCCGGCGCGAACGCGCTCCATCGCGCGACGACCGAGCCCTGACGCGCCGTCCCGACGGGTCCTGCCAACAGCGCGGCTCCCAGGTCGCTTCCGGGCGGCGCATCGGCGGCGCTCCGAACGGGACCCGACACGCTGGAACCGCCGATTGGCGACTCGTTCCCAGCCGCGTCAGCCGCCGTCACGGCGACGTACCAATCGACGCCATCCGCCGCCGTTCCGATATCGGCGACCGTGACGCCGACGACCGGGACGCGCCCGGCGATGGTTCCGCCGACTCCCGCCGCGAAAGGTCGGTCCGACAGGTGGATGCGGTACTCGCCGAAGTCCGGCGCGAGACTGGGAGACCATCGAACGGTCAAGACGCCGCCGCGATCTCCGCGCCGGTCCGCCGCCTGAACGCCCGAAACGGGCTCCGGTGGGAGATTGTCCAGAGCGGTCGCCGCGCCGGAGACGGAGCCCTTCGGCCCGCCGATCAACGGCGAGGCGTTCCCGGCGAGATCGACCGCGACGACCGCCGAGTAAAACGGAACCCCGCTCTCCGCTTCGACGATCAGCGAGGTGGCATCCCGCTGGGCGCTCGTCGCGATGGGCGTCAGCCGGGAGAGCGTCACAACGGGCGTCTGCGCCGCATAGACGGCGTACCGCGCGAAGTCCTCGACGGCGCTGGCGTCCCACGTCACGCGCAGGAAGCCGCCTTCGTCGCCCGGAACGTCCTGCGCGGCGACGCCGGTAACTCCCGGTGGGGGAACTGTGTCGATGGTCAAGCGCATCGGCGCGGGAACCACGACGGACGGGCCCGTGCCCCGCCGGAACGTCGCCGCGACGGAGCCCCCGCGTACGTCATCGCCCGCGACCGTCGTGTACGCGCTCGTATAGACGCCGTCGTTCGCCTGGGCGTCTCCCTTCGTCCCGTCGTCCACCAACGGAAGACCCGCGCGAACCGGCGTGCCATCGGGTCGAAGGATCGCGAAGGACGCCGACAAGCCCTTCTCCGCCACGGCGCGCACGTGGATGGCCGCTCCCAACCCGAAGGCGGCAACGTCGTCGATGGAGACCGACGTGACCTGGGGCTCCGAGGCGTCCACGGCGACGGGCTGCGCAAAGGCGACCGTGGCTTGCATCGCGCTTATCGCCAGTTCCGCGCGCACGGTCAGCGGGCCCTTGGCGCTAGCCGGGATCGTCACTCGACCCGTGTAGACGCCCGCCTTGGACGCATCGCCCAGCGTCAGCGGCAAACCGACCGCCGCGCCGTCCACGTCGATCAGACGAACCGCCGCCGAACCGCCCGGAACCCAGACGACGCGCAAATCGAGAGGATCGCCCGACCGGAGCGGACGCGTCGCCGAATGGCTCAACTCCTCGACGAAGAACGCCCATGTCCGGTAGGAGTCCGTCGCGGAGCCCTGGGGTTCCACCGAAAGGTAGTAGGCTCCTGGCACGGCATCCGCCTGGACGGACGTCCTGCCGCCATTCGATGGGTTCGCCGGCGACGACGCCAGCGACACGCCCCCCGCGTTGCGGATATGCACCTCGACGGTTCCGGTTCCCATGCCGGCTTCGTAACCGACGGCGACCGTCCCCCGGCGAATGATCTGAACGGAATAGGCATCGACATCGCCCGACTTCCAGGCGTCGCCCGCGAACGCCGTCGTCAGAGGCAGGGGCGTCGCGCGCGCGATCACGTCGTTCGACTCGATCTCCATGCCCGCCGCGCCGGGCGTCAAGGCGATGCGTGCCTCGTACTCGCTCGCGCTCGCTTGCTCGCCGACAATCTCCACGAAATAGAGGTCGGCAGCCGCGCCGATGGCGATTCGGTTCGACAGGCGCGCGCCGTCCAGCTTCCACTCGGCAACCGGCGCGTCGCCCCGGTAGAGCCGCCAAGTCGTCGTGCCGGAGCCCGCCGGACGGTAGGACGCGACCTCCAGCCGCGACGCCGCAAGCACGGGAACCGCGAACCAGTCGCGGTCGGGAGCCGTCTGAGACGAACCGCGCACCAGCGCCGGAGCGGACAGATCGAGCGTCAGCGCGCGGTCGGCGACGTCGTTGGGCTCCATCTCGGCGGCGCGTCCGGCTCCCAGGTCGAGCAGGGACGCGAAGAGCGCGTAATCGCCGCTGCCGGTCACATGAATCCAGTGGACGCCCGGAGCCACGGCGACGGTTGCCGTGCGGCGCGGAGCCGCCGCCGTCAAGACGCTCTGGAACGCCACCGTATCCGGCGAGCGGATGCCGCGATAGAGCGTGACGGTCGCTTCGCCCGACGATTCGGCGGTCAAGGCGAGGACGCGGGGGTTCTCGATGTTCAGGCGGTACAGATCGCCAGCGGCTTCGGCGATACCGGCGAAGGTCACGTTCGGCGTCAGTTCGGTCGCCGTCGATTCCGCCTCGTTCGGTTCGCGTTCCCGCACGGTCGTGGGCTCGACCCGGAAGGTCGCCTGCGACGCCGTCGCCGCGCCCGGAATCCCGACGCGGACGGTGTGCTCGCCCGCCGACAGACCGTAGAACATCGCTGAAGTCAGCGATGTCAACTCGGAAGCTCGTCCATCCAACTGGACGCTGAACCGCGACGGCGGGTCGCCCGCGTCCGCCGCGTACCGGTTCCACAGGAAGGTCGCGGACGTTCCCCGCACGATGCCGCTGGGTCCCGTCAAGCGCAGCGGCGATGCGTCCGGCGTCGCGTTCGCGGCTGGGGTCGCGGGTCCCGCCGTCGAACCGGGCCCGATGGCGGACTCGTTCCCCGACAGATCGACGACCGTCACCGCGACGTAGACCGGCGCGCCCACAGGCAGGGAACCGATGTCCGCGACGGTCGCCCGTTGGCTCGCGACTCGCGCCCCGGGAACCCGTCCCTCGGTCGATGCGATGGGCTCCGGGCCCACATAGACGCGGTACTCCTGGAAGTCTTCGACGAGCGCGGCGTCCCACCGCGCCGTGACCGATCCGCCGTAGTCGTAGGGCGTGTCGGCGATGGTCACGCCCGACACCGGATCGGGACGCCGGTTGTCCAGCGCGCGGATGGGTCCGAATACCGACAGACCGCCCAACGCTGACTCGTTCCCGGCGAGATCGACTGCCGTGACGGCGATGTACGTGTCCACGCCGTTCTGCGACACGGGCACGTCCAGCGATGTCAGGTGCGTCGAAAGCGCTGGCGCGAGTCCTGACGTCGCTGGGATGGGCGTCGGCGAGATGTAGACCCGATAGGTTGCCAGGTCCGCCGCCCGCGATGCCGACCACGACAGACGCAGCCAATAGCCGTCGTCGTCGGGCCGGTCGCTCGCCGTCAGAGCCGTGATGGGAGCCGGGGGAACACCGTCGAGCGTCACGGTCTGCGACGCCGTCTTGGTGCTGACGCCGCCCGTCTCGTCGCGCACAGTGACGACCACCGGCTGATCGCGCAGGTCGTCCGACGCGCCGACGCTGTAGGTTCCCGAATAGACGCCGTCGGACGCGGAACCGTCCTCGTGCGCGCCGTCGTCGAAGAGTGGTATCCCTTCGCGCGCCGTCCCGATGGCGAAACTCGCCGCGCCCCTGGGCGGAGCCGTCGCGGTGACGCGGAGCACCTCGCCGCGCCGCAGCGGTCGAGTCGCGGAATGGCTCACGTCGAGCACGCCCGCCGCGCCGAGCGTGGCGTTGAGCCGGTACCCGGCGGCTGAAGACTCACCGGTCGGCGTGAGCTCGACATGGTGGGTTCCGGCGCTCACGGACAGGCTCAGTGTCGCCGTCTGGCTCGCGGCGACGGAAGCCGTTGCCTCGCCGATCTGCGCGAAGTTCGGGCTGAACGCGCGCACCCGCGTCAAGCCCGTGCCGGATGGGCGCGTGAACCGGATCGTCAACACGCCGGCACGAGGCGCTTCGACGGCGTACCAGTCGGTGTCCGCGCCGCCGTCCCAGCTCGTGCCGTCCATCGGGCGGTCGAGCGCCAATCGCGTTGGCGAACGCGGGTTGACGCGCGGATCGGCTCCGTTGGGTTCCACCTCGACGTCGCCTGCAGGCTCCGACAGCGAGAAGAACAGCCAGTACGGCTCCGCCGCCAGCGTCGAGGGGTGCTCGACGCGCACGAGGACATCGCTCAGCGTGACGCCCGTCTCGAACGTCGCGAACTGCCCGTTGGCTCCCGAAGCGGTAAGCCGGGCGATCTGCCGATCCGTCGTCGGCGGAGCCCCTGCGTAGACGCTGACCTTCGTCTCGCCAGCGGAACCGGGTCGGAACACGGTCAGCCGCAGCAGGGCGGTCGTGGTGATGTTGGCGCGGATGCGGTACCAGTCCACATCAGTCGCGCTGGCAGCGGAACCGACGATGCCGAGCTTCGACGAGGCGGCGGTCAGCTCGCGCACGTTCGCGGACGCCTCGGAGTCGTTCGGCTCGATGTCGCGGTGGTACGCCGGAGCCAGCGCCGCGCCGGTGACCGTGACGACGTATTGCGACGCGACCGCCTCCGCCGCGTCGGACTGCACGCGCAGGTAGTGGACGGAAGGCGATGTTCCGACGGTGAACGTGACCCGCTGGCTATTCTCCGGCGACGCCGTCGCGGTTCCCAGCAGGACGTTCAGGGCTGGATCGCCGCGATAGAGCTGAACCGTCGTCTTGCCGAGCCCCCCGACGGGTCGGCGGAAGGTGACGGTCACCTGGTTCGGCGCGCCTAAGAGCGCCACCTTGAAGAAGTCGATATCGACCGCTCCGCCGGAGATGCCTCGCACCTCGATGCCCGATGAGGCGTCGTTGGCGGCGACGGCGAAGTCGTTCGACTCGGCTTCCTCGCTGAACGCCACTCCGACGGTGAACAGGCTTTCGGCGGGCGTCGGGTCCTCTTCCAGCCGGGCGTTCACCGCCGCGACGCGGAACCGGTGCTCGCCTTGAGGCAACGCGTAGAGGGCGATTGTCGAGGATTCGGTGAAGACGGGGGCAGACCCGTCGAGGCTGTACCGGTAGCCTCGCACCGGCGCGGCGGGGTCGTCGGAGAGTCCTGCCCACCAGAAGACGACGTCGGCGCGGTCGGTGAGTCCGGCGGGCCCGCTCAGGATCGCCGTGTCCGGCGCGGCGAACGCGGCTCCGGCGTGCACGGCGAGAAGCAACGTCAGCGCAACGAGCGCGGCGCAGCGATTCGGAGGTTGTCGATGGCGATACCGAGTCTGGAGTCGAGCGTTGGTCAGCCGCGCCGACGCCGTGTGCGGGCGGTCAGACATCGGGTTCATTCGCGCCCTTCTCCGGTGGCTGTCAGCCTTCCTTGGCGGGAACGTACCCCAGCGCGGCTCGCACGAATCCGACGAAGAGCGGATGCGGTTCCAGTGGCTTCGAGCGAAACTCCGGATGGAACTGGCATCCCAGCATGTGCGGGTGGTCCGCCAACTCCGCGATCTCGACGAGGTCTTCGCCGGGAGAGAGCCCGCTCCACACGATCCCGTGCGCCTGGAGCCGCTGGCGATAGGTGTTGTTCACTTCGTAGCGATGGCGATGCCGCTCGACGATGATCGGCTGGCGGTAGCCCTGGTAGGCGATGGTGTTCTCGTCGGAAAGCACGCACGGGTAGATGCCCAGCCGCTGGGTTCCGCCCTTTTCGGTGCGGCGAACCTGCGTCTCCATGAGATCGACGACGGGATGCGGCGTCTCTTCGTCGAACTCTCGGCTGTTGGCGCGTTCGAGACCTGCCACGTTTCGGGCGAACTCGATCACCATGCACTGCATGCCGAGGCAGAGCCCCAGGTAGGGGATTCGGCGCTCGCGGGCGTGGCGGGCGGCGACGATCATGCCCTCGATCCCGCGAATCCCGTATCCGCCGGGAACCAGGATGCCACTCACATCGGCGAACGCGGCGTCCAGATCGCTTTCTCCGGTGAGCGATTCCGAATCGACCCACTTGATCTCGACTTGGGCGTCGTTGGCGATGCCGCCGTGCTTCAGGGCTTCCTGCACGCTCAGATAGGCGTCGCCGTGGGTCGTGTACTTCCCGACGACGGCGATCCGCGCGTGTCCCTCCGGGTTCTTGAGCCGGTGTACCATCCGCGCCCAGTCTTCGGATGCGATATGCGTCGCAGGCAGGCTGAGGCGCTCGACCACGAGCTCGCCGACGCCCTGCTCTTCGAGGATCAGCGGAATCTCCTCGATGCAATCGACGTCGCACGCCTCGATGACCGCGTTGAGTGGAACGCCGCACGACTGCGAGATCTTCTCGCGGATGGAGCGGGACAGCGGCTGCTTCGTCCGGCAGATGAGCATGTCCGGCTGAACGCCCAGCGAGAGGAGTTCGCGGACGCTGTGCTGCGTCGGCTTCGTCTTCACCTCGCCCCAGGCGACGGAGACCACGAGCGTCACATGCATCAGGAGTGTGTTCGGAATGCCCATCTCCATGCGGACCTGGCGCATCGCCTCGACGAACGGCGGTGTCTCGAAGTCGCCGATGGTTCCGCCCACCTCGCAGATGAGCACGTCAGCGCGGCTTTCACGAGCCAATCGGTAGATGCGATCCTTGATCTCGTTGGTGATATGCGGGATGAGCTGGACGGTCTCACCGAGGAACTTCCCCTCGCGTTCCTTCTCGATGACGGAGCGGTAGACGGCTCCGCTGGTGAAGTTGGAGAGCCCCGACAACTCGGTTCCCAGGAACCGCTCGTAGTTGCCCAGGTCCAGGTCGGTCTCCGCGCCGTCGTTGGTGACGAACACCTCGCCGTGCTGGAAGGGGTTCATCGTGCCGGCGTCGACGTTGATGTACGGATCGATCTTGAGCGCGTGGACGCGATAGCCGCGATTGGTCAGCAACCTGCCCAGAGCGGCAGTGGTAATGCCCTTCCCGATGGAGGACACGACGCCGCCCGTCACGAAGATCATCTTGTGCTTCATGGGTTCCTCGCGCTGCAGGTCTTCGGCAACGGTTCGCTCGCTGCTACCAGTGTGCCACACGGGACAGCCGAAGGCATCTCAAGGATCGCGCGCCTCGGATGCTTTCCGTACTGAGTTCCGTGACGCTCGGAGCCGGCTGCGGAGCGGGTTTCAGCGCTTCAGGCTGCCCCACGTCGCCGCCATGCGTCCCGCCGGAGAGACCGCCAGAATGCCCTTCAAACCGCCCTTCATCAGGTCTTTGATGTTGGCGTCCGGGAGAGGCGCGTTATGCACCGAGACCTCATCGACGGCTCCCTTGAAGTCCCATCCGGGTCCGCCCTTCCATTGGGCGAACCAGATGGAGCCGCCGTCGGCGTCGCGGGTCATGTCGGGCTGACCGACGTCCGACTGGTTGACGAGTTCGCCATCGACGTAGAGCTTGAGGGTCTTGCCGTCGTGGGTCAGGGCGACGAAGGTCCACGATCCGACCTTGTGGATGCCGCCGCGAATGCCGTTGCCGATCCCGCCGCCCTGGACGACGCTCGCGTAGAAATCCGTCGCGCCGATCTGGATGGTCGGGTTGTGCCAGTTCCGCTCCATGACGCGCGTGTTCGGGTTGCCCGGCACGGCGGTGGGCTTGACCCACAGGGCATAAGTGAACCCGTCGCGGTAGTCGTCCGTCGTCGGGCTCGCAGGGATGCGGGCGTGGTTGGATCCGTCGAACTCGAGAGCCTTGCCGTCTTTGCCGTCCACCCACTTCGCGCCGACGACTTCGCCGTTGTTGTTGTTGCCGGAAGCGTCTTTGAAGGCGGCTCCCTTGCCCTCGTCCAGCGTCCACGCCCCGACGAGGGTCGCGGGGTCGATCTTCGCCTGCGCGCTGAAGGCGAGCGCCGTGCAGAAAGCCACACAGATCATGACGGATCGGTGCATCGTCGTCTCCTGCTCTGGTGTCAAGCTCTCTCGGCTCATCTCCAGTCTAGCGGCACGACGGAACACGCGCAATCGAACGACGCGCTAGCCGCTTCCGCTAGTAAGCAGGTATCCATGTGGACTCTCACCCAGTCTCCCCAAGAAGTGGGAGGAACCGGACGAGCACGGCTCCTTCTCGCTTCTAGGGAAGGCCGGCATGGGGTTTTTCACTTCACCAACGCGATGCGTCGCGTGCGCCACGTTGTCAACGCCAAGGGCGACGCGACGGGTCTCCCCTACGACCGCCATCGCCGCTCCGGCAGGGCCCGGCATTTGTCGGACGACCTCGCGCGCCCTGTGCTAACATTCGCCTCGACGAGCTCCCACCCCTTCGGTGTCCACGCGGCAGGATCGGCATCTGCCCACCAGCAGGAGGGAACCGTTTGAGGCACACGATCTACGTGACGCGCCGCCTGCCCCAACCGGCGCTGGATCGCCTCGCGGAAGTCTTCGATGTTGAGGTCAACCCGGACGACCGCGTTCTCGAAAAACGGGAGATCATCGACCACGTCGGCGGCAAAGACGCCCTGCTCTGTCTCCTCACGGACACGATCGACGCGGAGATCATGGACGCCGGCGACCGCTTGCGCGTCCTCTCCAACTACGCCGTCGGATTCAACAATATCGACGTCGCCGCCGCGACCGCCCGCCGGTTGCCGGTCACGAACACTCCGGGCGTTCTGACCGAAACGAGCGCCGACCTGGCGATGGCGCTGCTGCTTTGTGCCGCCCGGCGCATCTCCGAAGGAGACCGCCTGACCCGAGCTGGGAGGTTCGTCGGCTGGGGACCCATGATGCTGCTGGGATACGACGTCTACGGAAAGACCCTCGGTATCGTCGGCATGGGACGCATCGGCAAAGCGACGGCGCGACGAGCCATGGGCTTCGGCATGCGCATCCTCTATACCAGCCGGACGGTTCACGAAGACGCCGAACGCGAGTTCGGGGCGCAGCGTGTTCCGCTGGACGACCTGCTGCGCGAGAGCGACTACGTCTCGCTCCACGTCCCGCTGAGCGACGAAACGCGCCACCTCATCGGCAGCCGCGAGCTCGCTCTGATGAAGCCGTCGGCGTTCCTCATCAACACGGCGCGCGGGCCCATCGTGGACGAAAAGGCGCTCGTGCGCGCCCTCCGCGATGGGACCATCGCCGGAGCCGGGCTCGATGTCTACGAGGATGAACCTGCCGTGGCGGACGGGCTCATGGAGCTCGACAATGTCGTGCTCGCGCCGCACATCGCCAGCGCGACGGTCGAGACGCGCACCAAGATGGCGATGCTCGCCGCCGAGAACGCCATCGCCGTGATCGAAGGACGCAGGCCAGCCCACATCGTCAATCCCGAAGTTCTAGAATCGACGACGCGATGAAGATCACTCGATCCAAGACGCTACGATTCGGCATCGTCGGCTGCGGCGTCGTCGCCCCGACGCACGCGGTCGCGCTCAATCAGATCGACGGCGCGGACCTCGTCGCCGTCGCCGACGTGTCCGCCTCCCGAGTCGGGAACTTCGCCAAGGAGTTCTCCGTCCGGCAGGCGCACACCGACTATCGCAAGCTGATCGAAGACCCCGACATCGACGCCGTGTGCGTCTGCACGCCGCACTACCTGCACGCCCAGATCGCGCAGGAGGCGGCGCAGGCCGGCAAGCACGTCCTCGTCGAGAAACCGATGGCGACCACCCTCGAAGCCGCCGATCAGCTCATCGAAGCCTGTGAGCAGAATGGCGTCACGCTGGGCGTCGTGTTCCAGCACCGGTTCGACCCCGCCGCGCGGTACGTGAAGCGGCTGATCGAAGACGGTGCTCTCGGCAAGGTCGCCCTGGCGAGCGTCTACGTGAAGTGGTTCCGCACCCAGGACTACTACGGCGACGGCTCCTGGCGCGGAACCTGGCAGTACGCCGGCGGCGGGGCTCTCATCAATCAGGCGATCCACGCCATCGACGTCCTCTGCTGGCTGATGGGCGACGCGACGCGCGTCACCGGCTACTACGACACGGTGACCCACGACATCGAGGTCGAAGACACCGCCGCCGCCGCAGTCCGGTTCGCCAACGGAGCCCTCGGCGTCATCGAGGCGTCCACGACGACCTATCCGCAGACGGCGGAACGTCTGGAGCTCGCCGGTTCACGCGGAACCGTCACCATCGAAGGCGGACTCATCGCCCGGCACGAGCTCGCGGGACACAGCGCCGACTCGCCCAATCTCGACGCGGGCGACCATCGGTTCCACGGAAAGACCTATTACGGCACGAGCCACCCGCGCCTGCTCGAAGACTTCGTCGCCGCCCTGCGCGAGGGACGCAGCCCCGTCGTCGACGGGCGCGAGGGGCGCAAGGCGCTGGAGGTCATCACGGGTATCTACGAGTCGTCGCGCACCGGCGCCGAGGTGATCTTTCGCCCGAACGGCTCCGCGTCATGAGCCGCAAACCTTCCGTGCTGGGCGTCATACCGGCGCGGTACGCATCGACGCGCTTCCCCGGCAAGCCGCTGGCGGACATCGTCGGCAAGCCGATGATCCAGCACGTCTACGAGCGCTCCCTGCGGGCGAAGCTGGTCAACCGCGTGCTGGTCGCCACCGACGACGACCGCATCTACGACGCCGTTCTCGCGTTCGGAGGCGAAGCGCACCGCACCGGCGAATGCCCGACCGGAACCCATCGCGTCGCCGTGACCTCCGCCGCCTACCCGGAGTACGACATCGTCCTGAACATCCAGGGCGACGAGCCTCTGCTGGAACCCGCGATGCTCGACGCGCTCGTCGAGCCGTTCGTGGAACGCCCTGAGCTCGTCATGACGACCCTCGCCGAGAAGATCGTGCGGCAGTCGGACTACGAGAGCCACAACGTCGTCAAGGTCGTTTGCGAACAGAACGGACTCGCGCTCTACTTCTCGCGGGCGAGTATGCCGGGAAGCCGAGACGGCAGCGTGTGGTCGGCGGCGATGCCCGCGCTGCGGCATATCGGGCTCTACGGTTATCGGCAGGACTTCCTGGCGCGGCTCATCGAGCTGCCGCCGACGCCGCTGGAGCAGCACGAGGGTCTCGAACAGCTTCGCGCGGTCGAGAACGGCTATCGGATTCACGTCTCGGTCACGCCCTACGCGACGATCGGGGTCGACACGCCCGACGAGCTCGAGATGGTCGCGTCGATCCTGCGGTCGCGTGGTGTGTAGGCAGCGGCACACGCGGACAGCCCCATGACGGAACGCAACGTCGCGGACGCCATCGCGCTCGTGCTCGACCCCTCGGAGCTTCCGGCGGAACGCATCGCCGTAATCCTGGCTCCGTTCGGCTTCCAGGACCCATCCCGCGCCGACCGCGACATCCAACGGCTCGCCGACCAGTACCCGTCGAGAGAGCTTTTCGCCGACGCCCTGCCCTACATCCTCGACGGCGCCTCGCTCGCGCCCGACCCCGACGCCGCGCTGTCCCACTTCACCGCCTACGCCGAAGCCCGCGTGGACGCCCACACGTTCTTCTCGACGCTCCGTTACATTCCGGGGCTGCTCGGCGACATCATGCGCATCCTCGGTTCCAGCGACTACCTCTCCCAGGTGCTCGTTCGGAACCCGCACTACCTCTCCTGGTTCGTCGAGCTCGATGCGCGCGACACGTCGAAGTCACGCGAGGAGATGGAGCAAGACCTGCGGACGTGGCTGCGGGCGTTTCGCTCGGTTCCGGCGCGGCTGGGCATCCTGCGACGGTTCAAGCGGCGCGAGACGCTCCGCATCGGCATGCGCGACCTGCTGGGCATCTCGCCGGTCGAGCAGACGACCCGCGAGCTCGCCTACGTCGCCGACGTGACCTTCCAGGTCGCCTACGAGATCGCGCGCGAGCAGATAGACGCCCAGCTTGGCGAGCCGAGGGACTCCGACGGAACGCCCTCGCGCTACGCGATCATCGGCATGGGCAAGCTGGGCGGCGTCGAGCTCAACTTCTCTTCGGACGTCGATATCCTCGCGGTCTACAGCGATGAGGGCACGACGACCCAGGGAACCGACAACGCGGCGTACTTCCAGCGGCTCACCGAGACGGTCGTCCAGTCGATGAGCGAGCCGACGCACGAGGGCTACGTCTTCCGCGTCGATCTGCGCCTGCGTCCCGGCGGCAAGACGGGACCCCTCGCCCGTTCACTCGACAGCTACGAGGGCTACTACGAAGCCTGGGGCGAGCTCTTCGAGCGGCAGGCGCTCATCAAGGCGCGGTGCGTCGCCGGAGACCCAGAGCTCGGCGAGGCGTTCGTCCGCCGCATCCAACCGTTCATCTACCGCGCTGCTCTCGACGCCAGCGAGATTCACGACACGCTCGCCGAGATCGCCCATACGAAGGGAACCATCGAGCGGCGCATCGCCAAGGACGGCGACCCCGCGTTGCACGTCAAGCTGGGACCCGGAGGCATCCGCGACGTCGAGTTCGTCGTTCAGGCGCTGCAACTCCTCCACGGCGGGCGCGATCCGGGTCTGCGGCAGATAGGGACTCTCGACACCATCGACGCCCTGGTAGAATGCGGCATTCTGACCGCCGACGGTGCGTCGGCGCTGGCGGACTCCTACCGCTACATGCGCCGCGTCGAGAACTTCTTGCAGCTCGTCGCGGACAGGCAGCTCTACTCCCTGTCGAGCGACGCCAGCGAACGACAGAAGCACGCCCTGCGCCTCGGATACCGCGACGAGGACGGACACACCGCCGGGGAACGGTTCACGCACGACTACGAGCGGCATCGCCGGACGATCCGCGAGGAGTTCGACCGCGTCCTCCGCAGCGAGGAGGACCCGGCGTTCTCCGCGCTGAGCGCGATCCTCGACGAATCGGAGCTTCCCGACTCGGCGGCGGAGTTCCTGCGCTCCTACGGCTTGTCCGATCCCCACGAGGCGGCGCGCATCCTGAACCGCTTGGCGAAGGGCTCCGACCGCGTCCGGTTCTCGCCGCGCATTCGGCGGGCGTTCCTGCGGTTCGCCCAGCCGTTGCTTGCGGACGTCGCCAAGACCGCTGACCCGATGCTCGCGCTGGCGCAGCTCGACCGCTTCCTCGCGGCGGCGGGCGCAAGGGCGCAGGTCTATCCCATCCTGCAGGAGCACGCCGGCATCCGCGAGCTCCTCCTGTCGATCCTGGGCACGAGCCGGTTCCTCGGCGACATCCTCGCCCAGGACCCGCTCTGCTTCGAGGCGCTCACCTACGGCGACTCGATCTCGACGCGCACCGACTCCGCGGAAGCCTTCCGAGCGCGGATCGCGGAGGCGGTCTCGCCCAGCAGCCGCGACGTTCTGCGCGATCTGCAGCGGTTCCGCTATGGCGAACTCCTGCGGATCGGCACGCGCGACATCCTCGGCGAGAGCGAGCCCCGCGCGACGATGCGCGAACTGAGCCGCCTCGCCGAAGCCGTCCTGGGGTTCTACGCCGACCTGATCCTCGACCGGATGCGCGCCGAGAAGGGGGAGCCGCGACACGCCGACGGCGCTCCGGCGACGTGCGCCATCATCGCGATGGGCAAGCTGGGCGGCGGCGAGATCAACTTCAGCTCCGACCTCGACGTGCTCTTCGTCTTTTCGGGCGACGGGCAGACAGAAGGCGGGGAGCCGAACGCGCGGTTCTTCCAGCGATTGGTAACGACGCTCGTGTCGCAGTTCAAAGCGCCGTCGCTGGGTTCCAGCCTTTACGACCTCGACTTGCGCCTGCGTCCGCACGGCAGAGGGGGGCCCATGGCGCTCAGCCTCGACGCCTACCGGGCGTACTACGAGCGTCAGGGGCTGCTATGGGAGCGGCAGGCGCTCATCAAGGCGCGTCCCGTCGCGGGCGATCCGGCGCTGGGGCGGGCGTTCCTCGACGCCGTCCATGCCTTCGCCTACTCGAAGCCGCTGACGACCGACGAGATCGCCGAGATACACCACACGCGATCGCGCAAAGAGGACAAGGCGGCGGCTGAAACGAGCCGCATCCACAACATCAAGTCCGGGTATGGCGGGCTAGTCGATATCGAGTTCCTCGTCCAGACGCTCCAGCTCCGCGGTGGAACCGACGATCCCACGCTGCGGCAGCAGAACACCTGCGAGGCGATCCACGCCCTCAGCCGCAACGGCGCGTTGAGCGCCGCCGAGGCGTCGTGGCTGCTCGACACCTACCTCTTCCTGCGATTCGTCGAGGATCGGCTGCAGATCGTCGACAACCGCCCCCTGTCCGCCCTGCCGGAGGACGAGGACGAGCTGGAGAAGCTCGCCCGGCGGCTCGACTACGCGCCCGTCACGGGGGAGTCGGCGCGGGAACGCTTCCTGAACGAGTACCACCAGCGCACGCGGACGACGCGCGAGTTGTTCGAGGAGGCGTACGGGCGGTTGGGCGTGCCTTCGCGCTGACGATTCCCGGTCTCACCGAGTGTGCGTCCTCCCGAAGAAGATAACTGAACCTCAAACGGCACAAAGCGTGATTATCAGAAACTACACCGAGAAATCGGAAACCCGCAGAGCCATTGCTCATGCGGGTTTGTCATTGGTCGGGGCGACTGGATTTGAACCAGCGACCACCTGAACCCCATTCAGGTGCGCTACCGGGCTGCGCTACGCCCCGACAATCGGCTTCGGCTGTCTGTCCTATTCTAGACGACGCGCCGAAAGCTGGCAAGGCGCGATCCGCCGTTACGCCGCGTCGCCAGACCCATCTCGCCCATTCGATGAATCCATTGAACTCGTTCCTCGGTTAATCCGATAATGAACGTCGCGGGCGTCATGCCCGCTGGTGAGGTTCCCGTGGCGAACGGAAAAAGATCCTAGCGCGGCCCGGTCGGTGCGCCGGTCCGCAATCCGGGAGCGATGACATAGGGATGGAGATGATACAGCTCGTCGGCGGACCCCCGCCGAAGCCGCGTTCTGCCGCTTCGTCGCGTTGGGCGATGTTCCTCCTGATGGCTCTGAGCGCCGCCCACGGCGTCACGTCGCGCGCCGCCGACGCCCGAAACCGCCTCGTCGATTTCAACCGAGACGTCCGACCCATTCTCTCCGACACGTGCTTCGCGTGCCACGGACCCGACGGCGCTGCCCGACGAGCCGACCTGCGCCTCGACTCGAAATCGGCTGTCTTCGACCCGGAGCGCCAGATCGTCGTGCCGGGCTACCCCGACAAAAGCTACCTCTACCAGCGGATCACGGCGACCGACGCCGATATCCACATGCCCCCCGCGTCGACCAACAAGACCCTCTCCGAGGAACAGATCGCGACCATCCGCAAATGGATCGAGACCGGCGCGCAGTGGTCGGAGCATTGGGCGTTCCAGGCGCCCGTCCGTCCCGAGCCTCCCACCGTTCAGGACGCGTCCCGAGTGCGGAACCCCATCGATCAGTTCATCCTGAACCGGCTCGACGCGGAAGGGCTGAAACCGTCCCCTGAAGCGGACCGCCGGACGCTCATCCGCCGCCTCGCGCTCGACCTGACGGGCTTGCCGCCGACCCGCGAGGAGGTCAACAGCTTCCTCGCCGATGACAAGCCGGACGCCTACGAACGCCTCGTCGAACACTACCTCGCCAAGCCGCAATACGGCGAACATCTCGCCCGCTACTGGCTCGACGCCGCGCGCTACGGCGACACCCACGGGCTCCACCTCGACAACTACCGCGAGATGTGGCCCTACCGGGACTGGGTCATTGGCGCGCTCAACGAGAACATGCCCTTCGATCAGTTCACGGTTGAACAGCTCGCAGGAGACCTGCTGCCCGATGCGACGCTCGCCCAGAAGATCGCCAGCGGGTTCAACCGCTGCAACGTCTCGACCAGCGAAGGCGGCTCCATCGACGAGGAGTACTACGTCCGATACGCCGTCGATCGGGTGAACACGACCTCGACCGTCTGGCTGGGGCTCACCTCCGGGTGCGCCCAGTGCCACGACCACAAGTACGATCCGCTGACGCAGAAGGAGTTCTACGGACTCTTCGCCTACTTCAACAACCTGACCGAGAAGGCGATGGACGGGAACACTAAGAACCCCGCGCCCGTCGTCAAGGTTCCCACGGACGAGCAGACGGCGGGTCTGACAGCGTTCGACGGACAGATCGCCGAGGTCAACGGTCGGATCCGTTCCGCCAACGCGCCCCTCGAAGCCGCGCAATCTCTTTGGTCCGCAAGCCTTCCGAGCTGGACGCTGCTCACGCCGCAGGAGTTCGTCTCGAAGGGCGGAGCGAAGCTCGACAAGCTCGACGACGGCTCGCTCCTGGCGAGCGGCGAGAACCCGGCGAAGGAGACCTACGAGGTCACCGTCGAGGTGCCCGCCGGACGGTTCTCGGCGCTTCGGCTCGACGCGCTGAACGACGCGTCGCTGCCCAACGGCTCGTCGGGACGTAGCAGCGGCGGAAACGCCGTCCTCACGGAGTTCGAGGCGGAGACGCCCTCCGCTGAGAAGCCCGACGAGTGGACGAGACTCCGCTTCGTGCAGGCGTGGGCGGACTACGAACAGGCGGGCGGCGGCGACTTCGCCATCGCCTACGTCCTCGACGGCAAGGCGGAAACCGGCTGGGCGACCGGCGCGCATCAGCGCAAGGAGGATCGCCAGGCAGTCTTCGTCGCGGCGGAGCCCTTCGGCGGCGACGCGCCAACGCGCCTGCGCCTCCGGCTCAAGTTCGAGTCGCCGCATGCCCAGCATCAGTTCGGTCGGTTCCGCTTCGAGGCGACCAACGCGCGTCTTGGAGCGCTCGGTTCGCCCGTCGCGTTGTCCGACTGGCATTCAGTCGGGCCCTTCGCGGGGTACGACGCCATCGCCGCCTTCTATGAGCCGTTCGAGCCGGAGGGCAAGGGCGTCAACCTGGGGCAGGAGTTCAAGGTCGGCGACCAGTCGCGCAAGTGGATTCGCCACGAAGACTGGCTCGACGGCGACTTCCATGCCGTCCAGAGCGCCGATCACGCGGCGACCTATCTCTACCGCAACATCCAGTCGGACACGCGGCAGCGCGTCACGCTGACTATCGACTCGGAGGATGCCGTCCGCGTCTGGGTGAACCGCCAGGAGGTCTGGACGCGCGGTCCCAACACCGACGGGAGCCTGTCGCGCGACCGCGTTCAGGCGCTTCTCCAGTCGGGCGGGAACGAGCTCGTCATCAAGCTGGTCAACGACATCGGCGGCTCCGGGCTCGCGTTCGGCATCGAGGCGGGTGATCCCATCCCGCCGCTGGACGTGGTGAGCATCGCCGCCCTGTCGTCCGACGCGCGGACGCCTGAGCAGGCGACGCGCCTGACGACCTACTACCGCGAGCAGATCACGCGCGACCCGCAGACCCGCCGATGGCTTATGGAACGAAGCCGCATTCAGCGCCGCAGAAACGAGCTGGACGCGCAAATCGCTACGACGCTCGTCATGGAGGAACGCACCGGCGAGCGTCGTCCCGCGCGCCTCCTCAAGCGCGGGCAGTACGATCAACCGGGCGACCCGGTCGAAGCGGGAACCCCCGGCGTCCTGCCGCCCATCGACCGGTCGGTTCCCCAAGACCGATTGGCGCTGGCTCGCTGGCTGCTCCGCGAGGATCACCCGCTGACATCGCGCGTCACCGTGAACCGGCTATGGCAGCAGGTCTTCGGTCGCGGGATCGTCCGCACGTCCGAGGACTTCGGGAGCCAAGGCGATCAGCCGTCGCATCCCGAACTACTCGACTGGCTGGCGACGGAGTTCATGCAATCGGGATGGGACGTGAAGCACATGCTCCGACTGATGGTGACCTCGGCGACCTATCGCCAGTCGTCGTCAGCGACGCCGGAGCTCATCGAGAAGGACCCGAGGAACCGGCTCTACGCGCGGGGTCCCCGGTTCCGCCTCGACGCCGAAGCCGTGCGCGATCAGGCGTTGGCGCTGAGCGGGCTGCTGCAGCCGGAGATTGGGGGTCCCAGCGTGAAGCCGCCGCAGCCGGACGGGCTCTGGGAAGCCGTCGGCTACGTCGGGTCGAACACGGCGAACTTCAAGGCGGATGAGGGTTCCGACAAGGTCCATCGGCGGAGCCTCTACACGTTCTGGAAGCGCACGTCGCCGCCACCGGAGATGAGCATCCTCGACGCGCCTTCGCGCGAGTCGTGCGCCGTGCGCCGTGAGCGGACGAACACGCCCCTTCAAGCGCTCATGCTCATGAACGATCCGCAATACTTCGAGGCGGCGCGGGCGTTCGCCGAGCGTATCCTGAAGGAGGGTGGCGCGACCGACCCCGAGCGCATCCGCTACGCCTTCGAGACGGCGACCAGTCGGAAGCCCGGCAAGGATGAGCTCGCCACGCTGACCGAGGCGTTGGCGTCGTGCGGAACCCAAGCAGCCGCCGACGTGGAAGCGGCGCGTAAGATCGTGTCCGTCGGCGCGGAGCCGCCGAAGGACGCCGATCCCGTCCTGCTGGCGACATGGACGATGATTGCGCAGATCCTCCTGAACCTCGACGAAGTCATCACAAAGGGGTAGGGGCGCGCCCGTCGCGCTCGGCTCGCATCCGATCAGAGGTGACAACAGCCCATGGACCCGCTGAAGGAATTCGTGCAACTGGAGACGCGGCGGCACTTCTTCTCGAAGTGCGCCTACGGACTGGGCGCGGCGGCGCTCTCATCGCTGCTTCCCGGCGTTGCCGGCGCGGCGACGGGTTCCGCCAACGGGGCGTCGGCTTCGGGCGGAGTCCGCTACGGCGGCTTGCCCGGCATTCCTCACTTCGCGCCGAAGGCAAAGCGCGCCATCTACCTGTTCATGTCGGGAGCGCCATCGCAGATCGATCTGCTCGACTACAAGCCGACGATGCCGGAGTGGTTCGACAAAGACCTGCCGGAATCCGTCCGCATGGGTCAACGCCTGACGACGATGACGTCCGGGCAAGCGCGCTTCCCCATCGCGCCGTCGATCTACAAGTTCGAGCAGCACGACAACGGCTCTGACGGCGCATGGGTCAGCGAGTTGCTCCCGCACACGGCAGGGATCGTCAAGGACATCTCGATCATCCGGTCGCTGCACACCGAGGCGATCAACCACGACCCAGCGATCACCTACATCTGCACGGGCGAGGAGCGTCCGGGGAAACCCAGCCTCGGCTCCTGGCTCAGCTACGGTCTGGGCAGCGAGAGCGAAGACCTGCCCGCGTTCGTCGTGATGACGCCGTCGTGGACGGGTCGGAAAGACGCCCAGGCGCTCTACAACCGGCTGTGGGGAGCGGGGTTCCTGCCGTCGCAGCACCAGGGGGTGCTCTTCCGTCGGCAGGGCGACCCGGTGCTCTTCCTGTCGAACCCCGACGGCGTTAGCCCCGATCTGCGCAAGGCGATGCTGGACGGCGTCGTGAAGTTGAACGAGATGCAGTATGAGGCGTCGGGCGATCCAGAGACGCAGGCGCGCATCGCCCAGTACGAGATGGCGTTCCGTATGCAGCGCTCCGTGCCGGAGCTCACGGACACGAGCAACGAACCCGAGCATGTCTTGGAGATGTACGGGCCCGACGTGAAGACGCGCGGGACGTTCGCGCGGTCGTGCCTGCTGGCGCGGCGGATGATGGAGCGCGGCGTGCGGTTCGTGCAGATATTCCATCGCGGCTGGGATCAGCACGGGAACCTGACAGGCGACCTGCCCAAGCAGGCGAAAGACATCGACCAGCCATCAGCCGCGCTCATCAAGGACCTGAAACAGCGGGGCATGCTCGACGACACGCTGGTTCTCTGGGGAGGGGAGTTCGGTCGGACGATCTACTGCCAGGGCGCGCTCAGCAAGGAGAACTACGGGCGGGATCACCACCCGAAGTGCTTCTCCATCTGGGCGGCGGGCGGCGGCGTCCGGGGAGGCGTCGTCCACGGCGAGACGGACGACTTCAGCTACAACGTCGTCAAGGACCCCGTCCACATCCGCGACCTGAACGCGACGATCCTCCATCAGTTGGGAATCGACCACAAGCGGCTGTCGTTCCGGTTCCAGGGTTTGGATCAGACGTTGACCGGCGTCGTCGGCGAACCGCGCATCGTGACCGAGATCCTGGCGTAGGAGGGCGGAATGAACCGACGGGATTTCATCGCGGGGTTGACGCTGTCCGCCTCCGGGTTCCTCGTGCGTCCGCTCATACCGGGCGCCCGCGCCGCGGACGACGGGCCCATCGTCGCGGGGAACGGCTCGCGGACGTTCCAACTCGTCGAGTCGTGGGGTCCGCTGCCGGATGGCATCCGGTACGGCTACACGCACGGCGTCGTCGTGGACTTCGAGGACAACGTCTATATCCACAATCAGAGCCGGGATGCGGTCGTCGCGTTCGACCGGGAGGGCAACTTCCTGCGGTCTTGGGGCGAGGAGTTCGCGTCAGGCGCGCACGGGATGTACCTGAACCGGGAAAGCGGGCAGGAGTACCTCTACCTGTCCGACTACGTCCGGCACACGGTCGTCAAGACGACGCTGGAAGGCGATGTCGTCTGGCGGCTGGGGGTTCCCCCGCGCCCCGACCTCTACGAGTCCGAGGCGAAGTACCGTCCCACGGATGTCGCCGTCGCGCCGGACGGACGGTTCTACGTCTGCGACGGATACGGCGAGAGCTGGGTTCATCTCTACTCGCCGGACGCCGAGTATGTGCGGTCTTGGGGCGGGAAGGGCTCCGAGATCGGCAAGCTGAACACACCGCACGGCATCTGGGTCGATACGCGGTCGGACGATCCGGTCGTGCGCGTCGCGGACCGGTCGAACCATCGGATCCACGCGTTCTCGCTGGACGGCGAGCCGATGGACATCGTGGACGATGACCTGCGCCTGCCGTGCTGCTTCTACCAGTTCGGCGGCGATATGTTCGTCCCCGACCTGCACGGGCGCGTGACCATCCTCGACAGCGAGAACCACGTCGCGGCGCACCTGGGCGACAACCCGGGCGTGTGGGACCAGTCGGGATGGCCCAACCTGCTGCCTGAGACGCGGGTTCTCGGCAAGTTCATCTCGCCGCACGCCGCGTGCGTCGACTCGCGCGGCGACCTCTACGTCGTCGAGTGGGTGTCCGACGGCCGCGCGTCCAAGTGGCAGCGGATCCCCTGACGCGAACGATGTCTCGGCGGACGGGCGGGCCCTCAACCCGACCTTCTCCCTTCCAGGGCTTTCGCTTTGGACCCGAATACGCGCCATATTGACGTTCCCCAACGAAAAGCACTTTCGTCAAAACCGCATGAACACTACATTGCCCGGTTGGAGGGAACTTCCGATAACGTGACAAGCGAAAGTCCTGCCTTCATAGGGTGTTGAAGGAGAATTGGACTCAGTTGAAGAGATGTTTGAGATGTCGCAACGGTGCGCCTTTGCGGGCGTTGAGCAGGATTCCCAGAAGATATGCGAGATGCACGATCCGCGCGTGTCGCTGCTGCGAAAACAGGCTGTGATGAGGCATTCTGGGAATGCCCAGAATCTGCGGCAACAAGGCGTTTCGGCATCCATGACGGCACATACTTCGAGTCCGATCCGCTCAGCGAGCGATACAGCAACAGAGCCACCAACACAGAGTCTGGAAAGACCGGTGTTTTCGCCCACTTTCCGGTCGGAGGAGACGCCGGACAGAACAGACCGACATACAAGAAGAGCCGACGCAACCGCGCATCATACGGTAGACTCATCGTCCCACCCATTTCGCGTTGTTGAGGATGAAGTCGTCAACCCCAGTTTCAACAACGCATATCGGGTGGGGCAACTCTCCCTCAACACCCTATGAAGGGAGAAGGTTGGGATGAGGGTTCCTGCTCAGCGGAGGAGAGAACGAACGCGCGGACGGCGTCGCGGAGCTCGTCGCGCGTCATTGAGTCGGGGCAGTGGCGGCGCAGCCGCTCGAACGACATGCCCTCGTCGCTGTGGAACCGCTCGTCGTGGTAGACGTACTCGGCGGGACGCATGGAGAGGATCTCATCGACGGTCAGCGACTGCCCCGAACCGACGTTGACGATCTCGTTTCCGGCTTCACGCGCCAGCGTCGCCAGAACCGCCGCGAACCTCTCGATGGGGATGTAGTCGAGCACCGAATCGCGGGTCAGATAGACATCCCGCCTGCCCGCGCGCACGTCGAAGAGCAGGTTCTTCTTGAGCCCGGGCCCGAAGAAACTCGTCGGGCGGACGATGACCCACTTCGGCGCGAACCGAGTGACATACCGCTCCGACAGGAGCTTGTGCGCGCCGTACATCGACAGCTCATGAACCGCCAGCGGCATCGTCTCGACCTTGACCGGCGCGCTCTGCGGATAAACCGCCGACGACGACACGTGGACCCACACGCCGTACCGGAGCGACGTCAGGTAGGCGTGCAGGGCGATGACGTTTTCCGTCAGGCAGATGATCGGCTCGCGCTCGGAGACGAACGTCTTCGAGTTTCCGGCGCAGAAGAACACGGCGTCGTAGCTCCCACCGGTCAACGAGTCGAGCGGCGTACCCCGCAGGGCTTCATCGACGGCGATGCCCGACGAGCGCAGGAACCGCGTGACGTTGCCGCCGATGAACCCGCGAGCGCCGATCACCAGCGCGCGCTCCATTGTGCTCCCCCTCGACAGGACTTCGCCCATCATCACGCGACGCTTAGGACGATCTTGCCGTAGACGGCGCGCGCTTCGAGCATCTCATGAGCGGCGCGGATGTCGTCCAGCGGTAGAACCGCCGCGATGTCCGGCTCGAACGCCCCCTGCGCCACGAGCGCGACGACGCTCTCGAGCTCCGACCGGTTCCCCAACGTCGAGCCCAGGATCGTCGTCTGCCGCTGGTAGAGGTGGCGGATGTTCGTCGGGGCGACGGAACCGCTCGTGACGCCACACGTGACGACGCGCCCGTTGATGCCGACGCTCGCCAGGCTCGTCTCCCACGTGCTCGCGCCGACGGTTTCGAGGACGAGATCGACGCCGCGCCCGTTCGTCCATTCGCGTACCGCTGCGACGACGTCGCGTTCGCGGTAGTTGACGGTCGCGTCAGCTCCGAGCTGTCGCGCGCGTTCCAGCTTGTCGTCCGCGCTCGCCGTGACGATGGCGCGCCCACCGAAGCGCTTGACGATCCGCAGCGCCGCGCTGGCGACGCCACCGCCGACCGAGTGGATCAGCGCCGTCTCGCCGCGCTTGAGCCCGCCGCGCGTGACGACCATCCGCCAGGCAGTGAGGTACGCGGTCGGCACGGCGGCGAGCGAGGCATCCGCGACGCCCTGGGGAACCCGTACCAAGTTCGCGGCGGGTGCGACGGTGTATTCGGCAAACCCGCCCTGCGTCTGGAACCCGAAGACGCGCTGCTCCGGGCAGAGCGCCGTGTCCCCGCTCCGACAGAGCGCGCACTCGCCGCACGAGACCAGCGGCACGATGACGACCCGTTCGCCGGTCTTCCATCCTGTCACGCCGGGGCCCAACGACGCGATCTCGCCGACGACATCCAAGCCGCCGATGTGCGGCATCGGATCGACTTCGGGTCTGCCCTCCCGCGCCTTCAGGTCGAGCCGATTCAGCGCGGCGGCGCGGACGTGGACGAGGACCTCTCCTTCGCCGGGCTCTGGAGTCGGCACGTCCTCGACGCGCAGGACTTCGGGCCCGCCCTGGGTGTGGAAGAGCGCGGCTTTCACGATGGCGCACCCGACTGCTGGATGACCTCGTGCTGCTCCACCTGATTGGGTCCGGCGAACATCGCCTCGGGCGGACGGTCGGCGTGCGCCTTGCGGAAGGACTCGCTGCCGACCCACGACTCGAACGCCTCGCGGTTCTCCCAGTAGACGTTGACGACGTAGTGCGTCGCCTTGACGGGCTTCAGCAGCAGGTAGCGCACGAAGCCGGGAGTTCCCTCGATGGCTCCCAGCCGTCTGGAAAAGCGCGCCTCGAACTCGCTCTCATAGCCTTCGGCAACATGGATTCGGTTCGACACGACGAACACGGGTGTCGGCTCCTTCTCGGCAGGTGTCAGCCCGTCGTTGACTCGCGCGGTGACGGGCGATAGATTCGCCGCATGGGCTGGATGCTTGCGGTCGTGAGTCTGCTCCTATGGCTGGGCGTCGATGCGACGCGCAAGGTGATCGGCAGAAGCGTGTCGCCGCGCGATCTCGCCCTCGCGCTCGCCGTGCTCCAGCTTCCCTTCTTCTCGCTAGGTCTGCTCTCCTTCGACATTCCCTCCGTTCCGAACTCGTATTGGGCTCCCGCGTTCGGCACGATCGCGTTCAACCTGGTCGGGAACGTCCTCTTCCTGAGCGCGCTCCAGCTCACGCCCTACTCGCATGTGATGCCCTTCATGGCGTTCACGCCGGTGTTCACCGCACTGGGCGGTTGGGCGGTGGTCCATCAACGCCCGTCGCTGATCGCCGCGCTGGGGATCGGCTGCGTCACGATCGGCGCGCTCTGGCTGACGAGCGCCGGATCGGGATGGCGGCGCATCGGCCGGTTGGACCGAGGGAGCGCGTACATGCTCGCGACGGCGTTCAGTTGGAGCTGGTGCGCCGTGTTCGACAAGCGCGCGGCGGACACGATCCCCGGCTTCGTCGGCATCGCTTGGCACCTGTGGTTCCTGACGGTCGGCATCTCCGCAGGGTACGTGCTCGTGTCGCTCCGGTTGCTGCCCGACTTCGGCGCGATTCGGCGGCAGCTTCCGTGGCTGCTCATCGTGACCGTGGGATTCGTCGGCGGACTCGTGACACAGATGGCGGCGTACCTGTACATCCCCGTGGCGACGGTCGAAACGGTCAAACGCGCCGGATCGCTGG
>Ga0194120_10002075_pt1 | contig 35094 bp, 28 predicted proteins | sample TA2MahCa65mmetaG_FD_148642 | JGI IMG/M metagenome (GOLD analysis project Ga0194120, IMG submission 148642) | Freshwater microbial communities from Lake Tanganyika, Tanzania - TA2015019 Mahale Deep Cast 65m | ecosystem: Environmental > Aquatic > Freshwater > Lake | place: Tanzania: Lake... | reverse complement strand
TGGAAGCGGCGAAGCCAGAACTTTATAGGAATCATGGGACTTAACTCGATTCAACGCCAATCCTTCATTGCCGAATCAGCGTGCAAGTGATAGGTAAAAATCGACTTAGAAAGGCAAGGTTCCGGTTCAGACGTGCTCGTAGTCGTTGATATCGCCGACCGAAACGTCAGGGTGAGCCCATCTAAATTTCCCTAAAAAAAGAGAAGAAGACACCTTACGCCGATAAAATACCTAGGAATTCGTAAGTGTCAAGCACATGGGGGGGGGGGATATACAGACCAAAATCTCGATCTAAAACCCCCACTTTTGCGACCCTCACGCAATCCTTGCACAATGGTCAGAAGACGCCGTAGAAGCCGCCTTTGACCATGCGGATCTCGGGGCCGTTCTCCGAATTCTCAGCCACGTAGTCGAGCCCAACGTCGTACCGCAGGTGGTCGAGCATGCCGCGGTTATTCTCGACGAAGCGGATGGTCGACGCGGGGTAGTCGAGAAGCCGCAGGAATGCGAGCAGCTGATCCACGTCCACTTCCGAAAAGTAAACGGTGTCGGCGGCCTGCTTGTTGGCCACGCAGATCGTGCGGCAGGCGCGGAACTCGGGGTGCAGGATCCGATCCACGTCGAACTGCGTGGCGTCGAGTCGGGCGGAGCAGGCGATCTTGTCCCGGGCGTCGGCGAGCTGGGTCTGGGCATCGAAGAAGAAATAGAAATTCTCGAGCGTCGTCGCAGCGGCTTTCACCGCGTAGGCGATGCCCGATGAAACCGTGCTGCCGGGATTGCCCACGTACATATGTATGACGTCGAGATCACGGGCGCCGGTCACAAGTGCGTCGTCGATGTCGAGCGAAAACATGAAGTAGGGGAGGTTTTCATTCACGCGGATGCCGCACGGGGCGAGCGGCCGGATCACGTCGAGCACGCGGCTGATCGACACCTCGCGTTCGCGACGGGCGTAGTCGTAGAAATAAAACTCCCACGAGAGCCGGCCGGCCACCCACTTGATGCCGAACACAGTGCGAAATGGGCCGATGCCGGCGCGGATCCGGTTTACGAGGTCGTAGGCCCGCGGATCGATCCCCGCTGCGGCGAACGACTGGTAGAGCAGGTTCACGCCGGCGAACTTGCCCGCCACGGGCAGCCGCGGCTCGTAGGGCCAGAGGCAGTAGTTGAAGCAAGGCGCGTCGGTAGCGAGATATTCGAGGCGGTCGGAGGGGGGATTCATGCGACGGAAACTCCAGACGAGGGTGGCGGCCAAGGGCCAGCGGCATGGTAGATCGTAACGAAACCCCGACCATCGCGGTGGACGCCCCCGGCCACGTGGCCGAGCCGATCCCCCGCCCGGGCCGCGATGGCGGCGGCGCTCGCAGCGGCATCCGCGCTCGCGGCGCGGCCGAGCGCCTCGAGTTCCTGCTGCACGTCGCCGATGGTGAGAAGAGCGTCGCTCACGTTGACATCGTACGACCGGCGGCCCCTCTCTTCGACCACCTCGAGCACCTGTACGTCGGCGGCTGACATGCGGGCCAGGGCCCGGTCGATGAGGGCCGTGAGCGGGGCGAATGCCGGGTGCGACGTGCCGCCGTCGTGAAAACCTGCGAGCAACGCGAGGATGCCAGCCTGGTCGGCCGGCGGATGAAGCAGGTAGCGGGTGACAGTCGGCGGGGCCGCGCCGGACGGATCCCACTTGAAGGCGACGTGCAGGAGGCTGGGCGCGCCGTTAGGGGCGATGTCGGCGACAATCAGTGGAGCGATTTCCAGATAGGCCTTGTAGCTGGTCGGGCCCGGCCCGCCTTCGTAACCGAAGTGGAGATGTCGGGCGGCGGAAAGCCTTTCGAGGGCTGCGGCCAGACACTCGGCCGGCATGCCGAGGTCGCGCCACGCGGCGACCACGCGGGCGGCGCCTCCCGGGATCGCCACCTGCGGCAGCGACACGAGAAACCGATCGCTATCGATGCCGGCCGCCGTGATCCGCAGCGACCGCTCGTGCAGCATTGGAGCACCGAGCGCGGCCACCGTGCGCACGAGCCGCTCGGCGGCGGTCTCGAGAGCGGGTCGGCGGGCGGATGCACAACCATAGAAGAGGTTGCCGCTTGAATGAAGCCGGTGGAGCGCGGCGAGCGACCGGCCCAGCGGGTCGAGAGGCGGGGGGTCGGCGTAGCCCGCCGGCCGCAGGCCGCCCGGCAGGAGAAACCGGTAGCTCGGGAGTGTGGCGGCCGTGAGGTCAGTGATCGCGATATCGGCGAAGCCGGCCCCGGCGAACTGGCTCGCGAGGAGGCTCGGGCTCGACCATGGCTCGGGCCACGGGCCGTAGGCGGCGAGGAGATCGAGATGCACCGCGCGGGCCGCGTCGTCGTCGGCCGGTGGCAAGAGCAGGATATCGGTGACTACGAGCCGACCGTCAGGCTTGAGCACGCGGAACGCTTCACGCACAAACGCCTCGCGGGAGCGGAAGTGAAACATCGCCTCGATGCAGAACACGCGGTCGAACGATGCGTCGGCGAATGGCAGCCGGCAGGCGTCCGCCTCCACCCAGCGGAGGATCGTGTCGGGCCGCTGCCGCAAGCGGTGGCAGGCGTCGAGCTGCCGCGGGTCGAGGTTGACGCCGGTGAGTTCGAGGCCGCGATATCGCGCATCGAGCGCGGCCACGAGGCCGCCCAGGCCACAGGCGACGTCGAGCACCGCGAGGCCGTCGTCGAGCCGGGCTGCCCCGATCACGAGATCGTCGAGCCGGGCCTGCGCGGCGGCGAAATCGGCGGCTCGATCGTTGGCTCTATCAGCGGCTGTACCCGGCGGCCAGACGCCGAGGTGGATCGACCGGCCGGCCCGGCCGGAGGCGTGCGCGGCGAGCATCGCATCGAGATAGAGAGGCACGGCAGCGGTCACGACTTCACCCCCAGCAGTAGATGGCCCGGCGGTCGAGCGCGTGCGACATAAAGCTGCACGCCGTCCAGCGGGTCGTGACGCCCTCGACGGGCGTCACGCGGTGGTAGTGGCGGCCGGAATCCACGATCACTAGGTCGCCGGGCGCAAGCGGCAGGAGCACCGAGCGACACCGTGACAGGTCGGGCCGCAGGAAGGTGGAGCCTGCGGTGATCGGCACGCGGGCCGACACGGGCACGACATGGTCATAGACCTCGAGCACGCCGCCCCCAGCAGGCCGGTTGAAGGCGAGCACCATCGAAAAGAGATCGTCGTGAACGAGCGTGAGCAGGTGGTCGTATGAGGGGTTCAGCGCCTGCTCGTTGTCGCAGTGGGGCGGGATGTAGCCGCCGGGGCCGTGGCCGCGAATGGTGGTCACGTGATACCGCTCGCCCGGCTCGGGTCCTGGCGGCGCGCGATAGACCCGGCCCTCGTCGAGCGCCGCGAGCAATGCGAGGATACGATCACTGAAACCCAGCCCCGGTGGAAAGATCGCCTCGAGTCGGCGGACGAAGTCGGGCTCCTCGGAGAAATAATCCGGCAGGCCGCCGGCGAGGAGGTTGAGGTTCTGACCGTAGAACCAGCCGTTGAACTTCGCCGGGAACGTCGTCCGCCTCACGCCGGCCATCACCCCCTGGCCGTGGATCGCCTGCTCGAGTTCCTCGGTGGCCCGCGCCATCTCGTCGGCCTGATAGACGCCGCGAACGATGACGGCCGTGAGCCGCCCAGCGCGGACGTCAGTCACCGCGGCGGGATGCCGCGGGGCGTCGGCCGCAGGTATGTCGAGCACGTCGAGCGGGGCGGATGCGGTCATGCGAGCTCCACGCCGGCGGGCGGCGGAAAAGTCCAGAGGAAGTCGCCGCTTTGCCCCCCTTCGCGGGCCGCCTCCGCGTCGAGGAACCGGCAGGCCTCGGCCAGTTCGGCGGCCGTCCAACCGAGGCACGACCGCATCTTCAGCGACACCGGATCGTACTCCAGCCGGTGCTCCGGCGGCGACCGCACCATCAACGCCGAGGGGAGCACCACGCAGTGGTAGACGCGGAGCGTGCAAGGAAACGACCGGGCCCGCTCAAACGTCGCCCGGAACGTCCGCGGCCCGTCGCCGGGGAGGCCCACGATGATCTCGATCGCCACGTGGCCGAGTCGCCCGAGGGCCGCCACGTTGTCGGCGAACCGCCGCTCGTCGAACGACCGCTCCACCGTCGCCAGGGCCGTCGGGTCGAACGACTGCAGGCCCACGCCGATGAGCGGCTTGCCGACGCCGGCAAGGAATTCAAGGTGGCGGTCAGCGATCCGCGCCGGGTACACCTCGCAGATCAGCCGCCGGTCGCGGAAGAAGCCCGTGTCGCGGGCGGCGGCGGCGAGCTCGGCGAAGGCGGGCTCGTTGAGATTGAGGCCGGCGTCCACGAGGATCGCCCCGCGGGGCGCGAGCCGCTCCGCAGCGGCGAACTCCGCCGCCAGGTGGCCGCGGCTTCGCACGCGGCGCGGCGAATCGAGCACGCCCCACTCGCAGAACGCACAGGTGAACGGGCAGCCCCGGTAGGTCTGCAGCACGACGGGCCCGCCCGGCGGCACAAGCCCGTCCACGTAGGGGCTTGCGAGATCGTCGAGGTGTTCGAGCGGCCGCGCGGGCGAGCGGCTCCAGCCCGCCGGGCCATACACGGCCACGCCCGGGATCCGCAGGAGCGACTCTGGGGAGCGGTCCGTGGCCGCGACGATCTCCGAAAACGTCCGCTCCCCCTCGCCGGTGGCGAGCGCGGCAACGAGGGGCCGCAGATCCTGAAAAGGCGGCTGATCGAGCATCACCGGCTGCGCGGAGGGACCGCCGAGGACGATCACTCGCGCCGGTTCAGTGCGGTGCAGGCGGCGGATCACGTCGGCGAACAAGGGCAGCGACCAGAGATAGGTCGAGAAGCCGACGACGTCGGGATCGAAGTCCTCGATCGCGTCGGCAAGGTCTTGTGTCGTCGCGGCGACGAGATCGAGCACGAGCACTTCGAGATCGGCGAGGCCCACGGCACGGAGCGTGGCCTCCACCATCCGCAGGCCGTGGTTCGAGATCCGCTCGGGGAGTGCCGGGTCGGGGGCCGGATGAACCGCCACGAGGCACACCCGTCGGCTGACGCGCCTGCTCACGATGTATGCGGTGGTCGCAGTATCCACGCAGTGCCCCTTTACTACGCGACGCCGGCTGGCGGTCGTTGCCCGACGCCGGGGAACGACCACCAAAAGTTTCCCGCGGTTCCACCGCACCGGGTGACCTCCGCGGTAAGGTAGGCCCGCATGTCGAGCAGGCTCTCGGCGGTCCAGCCTTCACACGACTCCATCGCCAGCGTGAGCGGCGAGAACTTCAGGTTCCACTCCGGCTCGCTCCGTGTGAGCAGCGCGTCGGGCAGAACGAGGCAGTGGTAGACCCTGACGCCCACTCCGAGGCTGCGGGCATAGGCGAGCGTCTCGTGGAACCCGGCGGGGCTGTCGGTCGGCAGGCCGAAGATCACCTGCACTTCCATCCCGGCCACCACCGACTTCAGCCGCGCGATCGCCGTCTCGAAGTGCTCTGGGCCGTAGGGCCGCTCCAGGTTCTTGAGCACCTGCCGCTGCATCGACTGCAGGCCGACGCCCAGCCACGTCGGCCCGCACTCGGAAAGAAACTCAAGGTGGTCGTCGGAGATCTTCGCCGGATAGATCTCGCACCAAAGGCCGGTCTGCTTGAGGAAGCCCACCTCCCGCTCGGCGGCCGCGAGGTTGCGGAAGGCCGCGGCGTTGAGGTTCAGTCCGGAGTCGACATGGAACACCGCCCGCGCTGCGTGGGCCGCGAGCCCCTCGAGTTCGCGGATGAGATACTCCCGCGAGAAGACCCCAGCGGCGGCGTCCATCACGCCCCACTCGCAGAACCGGCAGGAGACGGGGCAGCCGCGGAACGTCTCCAGATAGCCCACGGCGCCGTAGCGCATGAGCCCCATCTGGTAAGGCGACGGCAGCCGGTCGAGGCTCCGCTCGCCACGGGGCCGGTCGGTGGCATGCCAGCCCGAGCCGGAAGGGATCTCAAGGCCGGCGACGCCGCGAAGCGCAACTGGCAGGTCGGCGCGGCGGGCGCCCGCGGAAACGAGCCGCACGATTGCCGCGAAGGCGTCCTCTCCCGCGGTCGTCACGAGCGCATCGGCGTATTCGGCGGCCGGGCCAAAGGGGGCGCGGTTGAGCAGCGCGATCCGGGCCGACGGCCCGCCACAGACGATCACGGTCTCGGGCAGCCGGCGACGGATCTCCCGCGCCACCTCGACGAGGCACGGCGTGGACCAGACGAAGAGCGACAGGCCGACGACCTCGGGTGCCCGGCTTACTATCGCGTCGACGTAGCCCGCCACGTCGGACCGATGCTGCTCGACGATCGGCACCTCGACGCCGTCGAGCGACGGATCGGCGAGCACCGCAGCCTGGATGCGGTGGATGCCGTAGCTCGGCAGTTCGCGGGAGTGCTCGCCCGCGTCCACCTCGGGCGTCATGCAGGCGAGCGCGACGCAGCGGAGTCGCCGCGGCGGCGCGTTGTGCGCGGTCTGTGGCATGGCGATCATCTCGACACCTCGCGGGCTGCGGCCGAGTGTTTGAGCGGGGGTTTGACAGCCTGGATCAGCATCCAGGGCATGTCCGACATGATCTCCTCGTGCTCGATACCGCTCCAGCCGCCATCGGCGAGCCGACGCAGGTAGTCGTCAGGCTCGCGGTAGGCGTGCCAGAACATCCACACCGGCAGGTCGCCGAACGCGGGGTCGAGTTGGTCGGCGGCGGGCCGGCGCCGCTCGAAAATCACGAGCCGCCCACCGGGCTCGATCCCGGCGAAGATCCGCGCCAGCAGTTCACCGACGGCCTGCTCGGGCCAGTCGTGAAGGAGGGACTTGCAGACGACGAGATCGTGTCCGGGGGGCAGCGGGTCGCGACGCAGGTCGAAGTGCACGAACCGCACCGGGGGCGCGGGACAAAACGACGCCACGTGGGCGGCGCCCACGCCGCAGACCGCGGGCAGGTCGGCTACCGTCGCCTCGAGCTGCCCAAACGCTGCGCAGGCGCGGACGCAGAACTCACCGCTGTTGCCCCCCACGTCGAGCAGCCGGCGGTGCGCCGCGAAGGGTACCCGCGGAAACACGAGCGGCGCCTCGTAACGGGTGAGCGCGGTCGTGAGCCGCATCCAGCGGGCCGCGTAGGAACGGTTCGCCGGCGTGTTGATCGTGCAGCGGCCGTAGTCAAAGAGTTCAAAGAGCCGCGAGGCCTGCTGAAAGGCGGCCGGGTCGGCGAGCAACAGATCAAATCGCTCGAGCAGGTCGGGTGCCACCGCGAGTGCCGCCTCGGCCTTTGCCGTAAGCAGGTCGCGGTAGGCGAGCGCCGCGCGGAAGGACTCCGTGAGCTGCCAGCGGCCCCCGACCCGCTCCACGCAGCAGGACCGCCTTAACGCTGCGAGCAGGAGGTCGAGCCCGGGCAAAGTTAGGCCCGCGCGGTCTCCGAGTGTAGTCGCGTCGAGCGGCCCGGCTTCCAACGCATCAACGAGGCCGCAGTCGCACGCCGTAGCCACCGCCCGCGTCACGATGGCATCGCCAAGGAAGCGGTTCACGCGCAGGTAGTCGGTTACGGTCTTGTCGGTCATGGCTCGCGGACTCTTTTTCAGATCAGCCGTTTGGGTGTTGCACCCGGCTCAGGCTCGGCGGGCGACCCGTATATCCGCTCGAGGATTTCGCCGTGGGGCAGGAGCGTCTGAACGGCCCGTTCGTTCTGCCGCAGGATGGCGGCGAGCGTGGACTGCACCTGCTCGGGGTTCGCGGCAAGCGCGAGCGGCGCGGGACGCCGCGGTAGGCGGCCGTTGCCGGCGAGAATGTGGAACCAGCTGGTGTCGGGAAACGCCTCGGGCAGCAGGTCCTCGAACCAGCCGCACTCGTCGTAGGCCGCCAGCCGCGCGACGAGCGCATCGCTCGGCGGCGCGGCCGTGGCGTCCTGCCAGAAGGGCGTGTCGCGGCGGCCGCTGAGCAAGTAGTGCAGCTGCACGAAGTCGCGAACCTCGTCGAAGATCCGGGTCATCCGCCGGTTGTAGGCATCCCGGAGAATGTCGGGCGAACGGCGGTCGGGCAGGAGTTCGAGGAGCAACTCGATCGCCACCTGCGTCAGGTGCAGGCCGGTGGACTCGAGCGGCTCGATGAAGCCCGCAGCCAGGCCGAGCGCGACCACGTTGGCCTTCCAGAACGTCGTCTGCCGGCCGACGCGGAGCTTGAGCAGGAGCGGCTCGCGGGGCGGATCACCGGCGTCGCCCGTCGCCTGACGCAGCTCATTCCAAGCTGCCTCGTCGGTCGTGTGTCGGCTGGAGTACACGTAGCCGACGCCGGTCCGCGAAGTGAGCGGGATCGTCCAGTGCCAGCCTGCGGATAGCGCGGTCGCCCGAGTGAACGGCGACACTTGTCGAGAGGGGGGAATCCGCGTAGCGACGGCGCGGTCGCAGAGGAGTTGGTCGTTCCAGGAGATGAATGGATCGCCGAGAGTCTGAGAGATGAGCTGGGCGCGGAAGCCGGTGCAGTCGATGAACAGTTCACCAGGAATCGCCCGGCCGTCGTCGAGCTTCACCTGCGCGATGCCGCCGGTGGCGTTGCGGCTCACCGCCATGACTGCCCCGTCGATCGGCTCGACGCCCGCCGCGATCGCCCGCTCTCGGAGGAACGTCGCGAACGCGACGGCATCGAGATGGAAGGCGTAGCTGCGGGTGTGGGCGATGGGTGACCCTTCGTCCGCGTGCGGCCCCTTGCCGGCCAGTGCCGCCGCCCAGTGGACGGAGTAAGAGTGATAGGGCCGCAACAGCCGACCCGCGAGTCGCTCGGCGTACCAGTACGCAAATAGGTCGCGACCGTCGATCCGCGCGCCGCACACGCCGAAGGGATGCCAAGAGTCTCGCTCCAATCGCACCCAGTCAGCGAACTGGATGCCGAGCTTGTAGGTGGCCTCGCAGGCCCGCATCATCTCCGCTTCGGCGACCTCGAGGTTGTCGAGCAGGCGGAGTACAGAGGGAATCGTCGCCTCGCCCACCCCCAACCCGCGCTGGCCCGGCGGTTCGATGACGGTGACCACGGTGCGGGCCTGCTTAAGGCAGCGGGCCAGGAGCCCGGCGGCCATCCAGCCGGCCGCGCCACCGCCGACAACCACGATCCGCCGCGGCAGGTCTTCGAGTTGTAGACGCTCATTCATGCGAGTCGCTTTCGAGTCCGTGGCCTGCGGCTCCTCGCCGCTTGTCGCTCAACTGTAGAAGTACACCGCTGAATCGTCGTGGGCGAACACGAAGAAGCCGCCTATCGTCCAGCGGAAGCTTCCGGACCCCACCGGGGTCACCTCGTGCACGCGGCCGTTCCCGAAGAGCACCATGTCGCCTGCCCCAAGCTGATACCGCTCGGCCCGATGCAGGGCCGCCACCCGGTCGGGGCGGATGCGGCCCCGTTCGAGATGCTCGTCACGGACCTCGCTCCAAGTGAGGTCATAGAGGATGAGTTCCCCGCCGCTCACCGCCGGCGCCATCGTCATGTAAAAGCTCGAGACCCGGGGCCGGGCCACTTCGCCGATCCGTGCCTTGGCCGGCTCGTTGAGCTTCTGGTCCTCGCAGTGCATGCGGATGCCGGCGCCGGGCCCGAGGAAACGGACCGTGGCGGGGCTATAGGTACGGCCGTCGCCGTGCTCGAGCACCCGCGCCGGCACTCCGGCCAGACACCCCAGGATCTCCGCGGACCGCTGCTCGAAATCGACGCCCCCGGCGAACAGGCTCTGGAGCGCCGCGCGGGTCATACGGGCGTCGTCGAGGTGCGCATCGAGCGAATCAGTGACGAGGTCAAGCGAGCCGCCGAGCGCGAGGCCTGCGCCGGCCGGCGGGATCGGGAACTCCGGAAACGCCACCTCCCCGGCGAGGAGCCGGTCGACGAGACCGGCGAGAAAGACCGGCTCGTACACGCCGCGGACGACGATCGCGTCGACGTCACCATCGTGCGTGCGGGCGAGCAAGCCGGCGTGATGCGGCGCGTCGGCAGCGTCGATCACGACGGTGGCGAGGCGGGCGGCAACGCCCGGGGCTGATTCATGGTCGTTCATGCGGCACCCCGAAAGCGGGCGATGGCGGCGATGCAGCGGTCGACCACGTCCGTCACGGCCCCGCCCGCGTCGACAATCACGTCGGCCGCCGCCGCCACGGACTCTCGCTGGCGGTGGACGAGCGTCGCGGTCCAGGCGGCGTAGGCCGCGCTCATCCGCGCGATCCAGGCGAGCCGTGCCGACGAGTCGTCGACGCGCTCGCCGGCGAGTTGCGCGACGCGACGCGCGAGGGCCACGTCGGCAGGAACGTCGAGCCAGATCTGGAAGTCCACGAGCGGGGCGAGCGCCGGATGATGACGGCCGAACTGGCTCTCGAGCAGAACGATGCCGCAGTGCCCGCAGGCCGGATCTCGGAGCATCGCCAGACGGTCGGGAAGCCCTTCGAGCGGAAGCTTGGCCACGTCGCCGCCCGCATCCTGCCAGCGACGCACGTCGTCTGCGGTCCACTGGGTCATCGACTGATGATCATCCTCGTGCACGGCGACGGCCCTCGGCAAGAGGCTCTCGAGCCGTTTGACAACGGTCGACTTGCCGGATCCCATGCTCCCCGTTACCGCGACGACCTTCGCGAACGATCCGGACGCGCAGGTGATCTCGTCGTGGGGTTCCGCCGTTTCGGCTGTGAGGCTCACGAAAAACTCGTCGATCTGCTTCATGGCGCCGGCTCCGTCCAGACCCGCGCAGTCGCGGCATCGACTGACGGCAGCGGCGCGAGAATGTCCTCGTGCCAGCCGTAGCGGGCGGCGTAGGCCGTGTTGATGCCAAGGCACTGCCGCGAACCACACACGGTTTGATAGGCGCACTGGTGGAAGCCGTTGCGGTGGAACTCCGGCCAGAAGGCGGGGTCGATCCGCAGCTCCGACTGGTCGTTGCACAGGGACGCAGCTTCGGAGCCGAGCAGGCAGTGCGGGAAGTTCTTCACCTCCACGTGCTTGCCGGCTGCCCAGCCGGCCCGCACTGCCTCCCGGATGAACGGGGCCACCTCGGGATGTGGCACGAGCAGGTCGAGGTCGTCGGTCTCCTTCATCGGCCAGTAGGTCCAGAAGTGGATTTCGCGCAGGTTCTTCAAGGAGCCTACGAGCTTGACAACTCCTGGCAGCGAACGGCAGGAAAGCCGGGTGACGACGGTATTGGTCATCGTGAGCACGCCGGGTATCGCGTCGAGGTTTCGTAAGCCCGCGACCGTCTTGGCGAACGAGCCGGGCACACGGGTGATCTCGTCGTGGAGCATCGCCGTATCGGCCGTGAGGCTCACGAAAAACTCGTCGATGCCGGCGTCGACGAGCGTGCGACAGTATCGCGAGTCGGCGAGCCGCATGCCGTGAGTCTGAATGCGGACGTGCTCGAAGCCGGCGTCGCGGGCCCGCCGCGCGAGATCGGGCAGGTCGGACCGCAGCGTCACCTCGGAACCGGTAAGGATCAGGCCCCGCCATCGGCGGTCGCGGGCGTTTTCGTCGAGCAGTGCCTGAAAGGCGATCTCGTCGGCCGGCTCGAGCCAGTGCATCGACTCGAGGATCATGCAGTGCTGGCAGGCGAGATTGCAGCGGAAGTGGACGGTCAGCTCGACGTAGTCGCCGGGCTGCGTGGCGGGAGGCGGCGGTGAAACGATGGGGAGCGACGGCATGGCGCACACCGGTAGCCGCAGAATGAATGGGAGCCATGAAATATACCGCCGCCCCGTCATTGAGTCTATCACCGCCCCGTCGCTCGGACGGTCGCAGTCGCGTGTCATGCCGCTGCCACTGCGGGGAGCAAATGAGGCGGGCTACTCAGAAACGGATCACCAAGCCCAAAGTGGGCCCGGTCAGCCCGAGATTCGTGCCGATGCCGTAGACGTCGTCTTCGAATACGTTGTTCATCCAATACTGTGTTTCCCACACGGCACGGGCCTCGATGATGAAGCCGTTCGATGCCTCCCAATCCCAGGTGATTCCGAGCTGGTTTTCCGCGACGCCCATGACCTCGCCGAAGATTTTTGTCTGTGGCATGTTGACGAACAATGCTTTGTTGGCGACCGAGCCGAGCAGGAAGGAGCCACGAATGTTACCATAGAGCGAGAACCCCGAGCCCCCCAGCCGGCGGCGGCCCTCGACTGCGACCGTCGGCCCCACCCCCTCAAACGTCGCGGCGCCCTCGTTGAAGAATGTTGAAACGGGGTTCACATAGCTGAGTTTGCCGTACCGTGCGCCGCCCGAGAGCAGCGTGTCCCAGTTCCAGACCCGCTGGGAGATTGTAGCCTCGAGGTCGGCTGCCTGGAGGTCGATGCCGAGCCCTGCGTTCGGCTCGGGAACGCTGGTGTTGGAATTAAGATTTCCCGGAGGGACGTACTTGAAGAACTGGTCGTACGACCAGTAACGGCCTCGGACGCCGAGGCCGGCCTCGTTGACCCACCCGATCTGGTAGCGGACGCCGGCGCGGAACTGCTGATCGATCAGCGAGCCGGCCTCGGGGTTTACCCCGAACGCCGGCTGAGCACCGCTCAAGAAGGGCTCCAAGATCGTGGCCTCAGCGCCGCCGTACCAGCCTTCTCCGTAGAGGCCCCAGAGCCGCGACTGGAAGACGGGCTGCGACCCCACGGGCTCTGGCTCGGCCGGTAAGTCGGCAACTTCGGCCGGTAAGTCGGCAACTTCGGCCGGTAAGTCGGCAACTTCGGCCGGTAAGTCGGCAACTTCGGCCGGTAAGTCGGCAACTTCGGCCGGTAAGTCGGCAACTTCGGCCTCAAACGTAGCGGTCGGCTCGGCTAAATCGCTACCCGGCTGGGGCTCATCCGCCGGATCCGCATGCGCGACACCCGCGAGGCCAACACAGAGAATCAATACACACAAGCGAATCATGACGACTCTCCAGGATTAGGAAATCCCTACCGGACCTCGACTTTCTGTATCGACCGCTCAATTCGCTAAAGACCAGCAAAAACCGATGCCCCGCAAAGCCTACGCAACACGATCCGTCCGGCTCAGGGCAAAAAGCTTTTCGCCAGCCTCGTCTGTTGCAGCCTGTGTGTCGTCATGGCAATGGCCGATGACGCGGCCAAGGGCAAAAAGGTCGAGTTCGACGTCCACGCCAAGCACTTCCAGAAGAACAACGCCGGTCTCAAGGGCGCGTCGTCGTACCTCGTCTTCACCGACTACGCATCCTTCGACAAGGTCTTCGGCGTCGCCGTTACCATGGACAAGCTCAAGCCAAACTTCGTCGTCAAAGACACCTTCGACAAAAAGATGATCATCGCGGTCATCAAGCGCGGCAACGCCCCGATCGTCTACAAGGTGAACAGTGTGACGGCGGAGGGCGAAAAGCTCTTTGTGCAGTACACCACCAAGGCAGAGATGGCCCAGCCCACTGCGACTTTTGCCTCGCCGCTGATCGTCTCGGTGGCCAAAAACGATTACAAGTCCGTCGAGTACATCGAGAACGGTAAGAAGGTCGATCTGGTCGAAGACGGCAAAACAACACCAGAGAAAACGACCAAAGATAAGTGAAAATGGGAAGCGTTTCGTAAGCGCGGCGAACAAGTCGGTCAACCGGAGCTGCGGTTGGCGTGTTTCCAGTAATCCCTGCGTTTTGGCCACCGCCCGGCTTACCTTAGACGTTAGCCAGCGGAGCACCTTTATGACGACGTATTTGCACACAACTCAAACGTGCGCCGTTTGTGGCACAAGCGTGTCCTGCTCAGTGCTCGGCAGCACCAACACATTTGGCAGCCCAGACCTCGATTTACGGCCAGCCGAGATGCAGAGATCAACAATGGGTGCGTGGCTTCAAGAATGTCCGCAATGTCGTTTTGTAAACGGCAATCTTGAGGAGGCCGTACCTAATGCCCAAGCCGTTCTGGCATCCATTCAATACGAGCAGATCGTCGCCGATACCGTCATGCCGGAACTGGCTCGAAAATTTGCTCGTCATGCGTTGCTGAACGCCGACGACAAAGAGAAGGCTGGTCTCGCACTGCTTCGTTCCGCTTGGGTATGCGATGACGAGGGGGCTGTTGATGGCGCCATCACGTATCGAAGCCAAGCGGCTGATTTCCTCTTATCACTTCAGCCCTTCGATGATACCGAAGAGCGGGCAACTCTTGGTACAGCGCTCATTGACGTATTGCGCCGAGCCTTGCGATTCTCGGAGGCCAAAGCACTGTCAGCTACGCTTCTGTTGCTGAGGTCAGTGTCGTCAAATGAAATAATTGGCAAGGTGCTTCAACATCAATCTAGGCTATGCGATTCAAAGAACACGGACTGTCATACCGTAGAGGATGCAATTAAGGCGGGCTAACATTCGGTTCAACCGGAGCTGCGGTTGGCGTGTTTCCAGTAATCCCTGCGTTTTGGCCGCCGCCCGGTTACCTTCGTCGTTCGGCGGCAAGACATGGGATTTCTCACGACCGACACGCGCAGCAGCATGACGGGCATCTCGGTGTCGCGCCGGGATCATGCCTTTCATGCGACCGTTTTTGACTCCGGAGGTGCTCAATGCGTTTCGTGTACCTTGGCCATTTCACCCTCCTCATCGCCTGTAGCTCCGCCTTGAGCCAACCGCCGCGCCCGGCCCCCGCCCGGGCCGACGAGCCTGTGGCGAAGTCATTCTCTCTCGACAAGGGCGTTGACTTTCTCGACAACGTCACCCTGTCCTGGGTGCGCAGCAACCAGTGCTTCAGCTGCCACACCGGCTACCCGTACTTGCTGGCCCGGACGAGCATCGGCGACCCCAAGGCGGCCGGCCTCCGGGAAGCGCGGGAGTTCCTGGAAGACCGTGTCGCGGCCTGGGACAAGGGGGGCAAGGGCAAGGGCTATCTCAAGGGAGAGGGCATCATCGAGAAGACCGAGGGCGTGACAGAGGTCGTAGCCATCGCCGCGACCTTGGCCCTGCACGACGCCCAGACCACTCGCAAGCTCCAACCGGCCACGCGCACCGCCCTGTCCCGCATGTGGGAGCTACAGCAGGCCGACGGCGCCTGGACCTGGAACAAGGAGGACCTGGCTCCCCTGGAATACGACGATTACTTCGGAGCTGTGTACGCCGCGCTGGGCGTCGGCCACGCCCCGGAAGGCTACGCCCGGAGCGACGAGGCCAAGGAAGGTGTCACCCGGTTGGTGCGCTACTTCGAGAAGACGCCGGCCCCGGATCTGCACCACAAGACATACCTTTTGTGGGCCTCGCTGGGCCTCGATGGCCTGATGGACAAGGCCGAGCGCCAGCGCACGGTCAACGCGCTGCTGGCCCTCCAGCGCGAGGACGGCGGCTGGAGCCTCCCCTCGCTGGGAACCTGGAAGCGCCTCAACGGCAAGCCGCAGGACAAAGACGCGCCTGGCGACGGCTACGCGACGGGCCTGGTGTTGTACGTGCTGCGCCAGGCCGGGGTCGCGGTCACCGAGAAGCCGATCCAGCGCGGGGTCGCTTGGCTGAAGGCCAACCAGCGCGAGTCGGGCCGCTGGTTCACGCGCTCGCTCAACCGCGACAGCCGACATTACGTCTCGAACGCGGGGACGGCGTATGCGATCCTGGCCCTGAAAGCCTGTGAATAAATTGATCAGCCTGCCTAGAGCGGATGGTCATTAAAGGCAAGAAGAAGTAAAAGACAAAGGGAATGCAAACCGTTAACGAATGACTTGGCAGCTTGTTGTTCGTGTTGGTCTTCGGATTTCACCGAACAATCCGTTCCACTCGAGCGGAGCCGTATTCCGCGTGATCAGTGTGCAATGTCCCAATTGCGGCCCCGGCGAGTGAACTTTTTCGTTCGGCTCGGAACATGAATCGTTCTCCGACATTCGTGCTGGCTTTCGCGATCGCACTGACGATTGAGTGGATCGCTCAAGGTGCGGATCCGGCAGAGCCGTTGCTCCGCGAAGTTCCGCCGGGTGTCACAGTCGAAAGCTCCGTGGAAATTCCCGCAGCACAAACGAAGGCGATTGGGCAAAAGCTCGGTGGAGTGATTCAGCGGCTGACGAATTCCTCCGTCCGAGTTCATGGTCGCTCAATTCAAGTGAACGTCATGACGGCGGTTGACCAATCCAACGCCAAAGCGATTCATGCGGCGATTGCGAAAACCAAGTCACAGCCATCCTTCTGTACGCGAAATGGGCACGTCGTCATCGAATACGTCGGCAAGGACATCGACACCGCTCTTGCCATCAAGACGTCGTACGAGTTGCGGCTGCTCCCGAAGCCCGAAGCCGTTCGGTATCGCGTGACCGCGGAACTGGCTACCGTCGAGAAGGCGGACTACATGGCTTGCAACACATTGTTCAATCACTTTCTCGCCTTACAAAACGGTACGAACGCGGATGCCCTACCGCAGATCAGCGCACTTGCAAAGCGATTCACGTTTGGCCGCACTTTGGTGCTAAGTAATCCATCGCTTGATGGTGCATCTGCCAAGCGCACGTTTGACCCGCCCGCCGCAGGGTCGAAGGCGAGCGAGGCCACGATTGCCTATTCCTTTGGCGAACTCGTGACGCGGCAAAACGTCCCCTTTGTGACCGCCACGATAGAAGTCACTGTCGACAAGACAGGCTTCCGGAAAGCGACCGCCCTGCCGCCGGAACAACTAATCACCCGCACGGAATTCTGGCCAGCCGATGATCCGGCAGTCGTCGCGCTGGCACGACAAATCACCGCAGGCAAGACAACCAACGGCGCCAAGGCGATGGCGATCTTGGAGTGGCTGTCGCCCGGACAGAATCTCAAGTACTCCGGCCAAACGGGGTCCCGTTGGGGCACGCGCAAGGTGTTTGCGCAGAAATTCGGGCATTGTTGGGATTTCTCCGACTGCTTCATCACGCTCGCTCGCGCGGCAGGTGTGCCGAGCCGTCAGGTTGCGGGCTGGTTCTACGGCAGCAGCGGCCATGTTTGGGCCGAGTTTTACCGCGAAGGCGAAGGCTGGCAGCAAGTTGATCCCACAGGCGGCGGCAAGCTGATGTGTGGCATCTATCATATTCCGTACTTCTCTTCTGAAGATGGTGAGATGCCGATCGTGTATGTTGCCATGCCCAAGATCGAAACCCTGGAAACGAAATGACCAAGCCTAACCAGAGGATGATGCCGAGCGGAAATGGCGTTCGGGTTTCAAACTGAATTCAGCGTCACCGCCGCCATTTCTACCGGCTTATCCTGGTCGTTGGGCGTCTCGACCGCAGCCCGCAATGAACCGCAAGTCCACCGCATCGACGACTCGCAATCGCCGTTTGATTTTGGAGTCCGCAAGAATCTGATGCAAAGCACCATCCATGGAGTTCCCATGAGAGCCGCCTCCGCATGCTTACTGACGCTTATCGCATTCGTCTGTTTCGTTTCAGCCGATGAATCCAAAAAGGCAAAACCGAAACCACCGGACGAAATTGTCAAAGCGGGAATAATGCAATTCCATGAGAGAATGCGATCCGATGATCCAAAGGTTCGCGACAAGGAATTTGATGCAGTGATGCCCGATAAAAAGACCATAGAGAAATTGTTCGGTGATGATGCGAACTTGGTCTGGCCCCGGTTATCCGAGGGCATGAAACAAATGCGTGCGAGTAGTGACAAGGCGAAGGAGGAGTTCGACCGTCAAGGAAAAATCATTTCCATCGAAGTTATCGACCTTCGAAAAGACGATGCATCCGGTCGCTATCGCCGACTGCTCCAAATGATTCCGAAAGACATCCCGGTGTATCGGGCGGTGATGAAGTACGAAAAAGGTTCTGGTGGTTCGAGTTCATATTTGGTCATCGACGGCAACATGCGATTTGTGCGCGGGCTTGAAGGTATTGCCGAGTTCATCGACGAGCGAAACAAGGCTAAGAAGTAGCTTGACCGCGAGTTGATTGTCGAATTCCGTTGAAACAAACAGGTGTCAGTTGGCGGTCAACTGGCAAATTGAAAGTTGTTCGGCACCTGAAGCCTTTGAAGACAATCACACCGCCCAACAAGTCGGTCAACGCGAGCGGCGGCTCGCACGTTTTCTGTCTTCCATGTCGCTGGCCGCCGCCGCGTTACCCTGGTCGTTGGGCGACTGAGCTTTCGGGGACTTCGGCGTGTCCTACGCGGTGAGTTCTTGGACGAGTCGGCGATCGTCAAGGACGTGCATCGGGCGCTTGTTGTGGTCGGGAATTGTGATCGCCGGATCAATGCCAAGGTGTTGGTATAAATTGGCGAGCACATTGCTCGGCGTGTACGGCTGGCCGAGAGATTGGCCGCCGTGCGAGTCGGTCTCACCGATCACTTGACCCATCTTGAAGCCGCCGCCGGCGATCACTGCCGCGCCGGCTTCGGGCCAGTGATCGCGGCCGTCGCCGCGCGAAATGCGCGGAGCACGTCCGAACTCGCCCCACAGCACGACGGCGACGTCTTGGTCCAGGCCGCGGTCGTGCAGATCAGAGACAAGGGCGTGGAAACCTTGATCGAGTTGCGGCAACTGCGCGCGCATCTCACTGAAGTTTTTCTCGTGAGTGTCCCAGTCGCCAACCTTCAGCGTCACCACCGAGACGCCCGCCTCGACCAACCGCCGAGCCATCAGAAAGTTCTCGCAGTACTTGCCGTAACGAGCGTGCGTTTCGGGAGTCTCTCGACCAACGTCGAACGCCTCTCGGACTTGCGGGGAGGTGATCATCTCCAGTGCTCGCTGCGTGTAGCCATCGATCATCGACAGCCCATTGGTTGCATCAACACCACGGTTCAGCGTGTCAAACTCGCGGAGAATTTGGCGTCTGTCACGCAGGCGATCGAGCGAGATCTCCTTCGCGAGGCTCAAGTTCGCGAGCCCTTCGGCCTTCGGAACGAATGGCCGATGCGCGGGGCCGAGGTACGTCGGGCCTTCGTTGTCGTACAACCCCGGCGGCTTGTACATCAGGCTGACGTATGGCGGCAGACCACCCGCATGCGGTCGCTGATGGCTGACGACCGAACCGAACACAGGGCGTTTTCCCCGTTCGCCAAAGCCGGTCAGAATGAAATGCGGCGTGTGATCACCCAGGTCGATCGATTTGATCCCGCGCACGATCGCCAACTTGTCCAGCATCTGTGAGACCTTCGGCAGGTGCTCGCAAACCTGAACGCCGGAAAGATTCGTGGCGATCGGCTGAAATTCGCCGCGAATCTCGGCCGGAGCATTCGGCTTCATGTCGAAGCTGTCGATATGCGACATCGCGCCGCGCAGCCAAATCATGATGACCGACTTGGGACGTCCCGCCATTGAGCCTGCGGCCGCTCGGCTTCGCAGCACATCCGCCAGCGTCAGGCCGCCGAACGCCAAACCGCCGACTCGCAATATTTCGCGGCGAGTAATCCCGTCACACAATCGCGTTCCTTGGCCGGTAATCCTCAGCATGAGTCATTCCTTGGCCTCGAGAAAAGGAATTCACCACGGACGCCGGTTCTGTCGGTCAGAAGTCTATCGGCATTTGTATTCCATGCAAAAGCTCTTTCGCTGGCGAGACGGCTGACCTCCAGTCTTTTACGGTCGCACCGTCAGCGACGTCTTCGGAGTGCGGTAGCCGGAGCGGAAGAACTCCGGTTCATTTGCCACTCGCCACGGCTTGCCGTTGTGCATGTAGAGATGCCGCTGCTCTTCGAAGTTGAACGGCCTCGCGCCGATGCGTCCGAAGACGCTGAGCTGATTGCCGGACTCGTCAACGGCTCGATCACGATCAACGCCCTCGGCGACGCACAGGGCATGGCCATCTTTGGCGAACTTCTTCGTCGCGATCAGCTGCGGAGTCGGACGTGGGCTGAAACCCATGTTGCCCGGCGTTTCAGGACTTGTGAGCTGCACGACTCGCAGGCCGTTGTGACCATCGGCGAGATATGCGAACTCGCTGTTGTACGTGATGCCCAGCTTCACATCGTTCAAGTCGTTGATGCAGCCATCGGCGTTGTAGATTTGATCGACCTTCGGCTGCAGCGGATTCTTGACGTCGACGATCACGAGCCCGTTGTGGCCTCCGGCGACGTAGGCGTAGGTCCTCGCGACGTACACGCCGCGAGCATCATCGAGCGGCAACGCGGCTTTGAGTTCCGGGCCAGCGAGGTTGGTCACGTCGAGGATTTTCAGACCTTCGCAATCCGTCACGAAAGCGTAGCGGAACTGAAACTGCACCGAATTCGGCTGATTGACAAACGGTGCTCCGATAACGGTTTCGATGCGTGGTGTCGTCGGCGCACTGAGATCGACAACCACGATGCCGATATCGGCGCAGATGTAGGCGTACGTCCCCGCAAACGAAATGTGTCGCGCTCCGCAGAGAATGCCGTTCGGATTAAACGTCACGTCGCGCTTCAAGAAGTTGTTCGTCGGATTGCCGTCCAGCAGTGTCCCGGCCCCAACCATGATTAGCCCTTCCTCCGCATCGGCGACGTACAGGAAGCCATAGAGCATGTGGACTGCCGACTCTTGGTTTTCCGGGTCTTGCTTGCGAGTCGGATCGGGAGCGGTTGTCGCCGGAGCCGTCACAAAGCGAGCGTTCTTTGTCGGAACGTAGAACTGCTGACCGAACGGCGACACGGGTGCCGTTGTGATCCGCTCGGAGAAACCCTTGTGGTCGATAAAGGCAATATCGAAGACACGCAAACCCGCTTCGCCACACGCGGCGTACAAGTATTCGCCGCGTGCTTGCAGACTTTGGATGTTCGGCTTGCGGCGAGGATGCGTCAGCCGCTCGCTGACATCACGGCCGGGATGCTCGTGTGAGTGTTCCAGGTAGCCGCTGTGTTCGATGTGCTCAGCGTAGTTGTCGGGGTACACGATCTTGTGCATCGTGCTGCCGATGACTGATTGCGGTTCATCACGTTCGGTGACGACGACCGCCTCCAGGCCATGCTCGCCCGCTCCGACCCAGCAGTAGCGGCCGATGAAGTTCAGGTAGTTCGTACCGTGCATCAACAATTGAGCCATGATGGCGTTGTTGTCGTCGTCCTTGCTGAGATGGCAGTCGTTGCATTGCTTCGTGCCGTCCTTGCCGCGCACGGTATGCGGTACGTTCGTGGAAAACGAGATTCCACTGAGTCCGTCGGCGGAGATCGTCTGCTGTTGAACGTAGATCGATTCGCGGTTGTTGTTGTAGCTGCCGACATGCACAGCACAGGCCGACCTGACCGGGCTGATGCGGTTCTTCATCACGTTGCCGTCCTTCGCCAGCATGTAGACGTCATCACGCAGAGTCTGAAAGTTGTAAGAGGTGTAGTTGCGGCTGACATCGCCGTCGTTGTGCAGGTTCGGCATCTTCATGTTCGCTCGTTGCGTGAGATGGCAGCCGTAGCAGCTTGGATTCCACGACGAGTGACACGCAGCGCAGGTCATCTTATTGCTGTCGTGAGCACATTTACTGGAGTCCTTAGGCCGCGTTCCCCACACGATATTGTCGCCGTCGAAGCGAACCGTCTTTGCGAGATGCGACTTCTCGTTATAGCGCGGATGACCGGGGGTGATGGTGTCGAGCACTTGCGGAACGTCCCACTGCCGCGGCTTGTCGCCGTCTTTCTCGACCATCGACGTCTGGATGATCTTGTTGCCGACTCGACGGAATCGTGGCTGGCCGGACGGTGTCGTGAGGGCTTCGAGATTTGTACCACCCTCCGGCGCGGCGGGGCCGGACGTGCGCAGCGTCGCTCGCGCATAGGCCGTTCCGTGACAGTCTTCGCAGGCGATTTCGATGGCGGCACGAACCTCGCCGTACAGTTTCGTGTTGCCGTGATTGTCCTGTTTGAAGTGGCAATCGACGCAGTGCATTCCCTTCTCCAGGTGGATGTCCATGAAATGCACCGGCATGCCGTCCTTCTCGGTTCGGCAGTCGGGATGCAACATCGCGTAGTTGAGCTTTGCAGTGGTCTCGTTTTCGATCGGCTTGTTCTTGTGGTCGATGAGGTGTCCCTCACGATCCCGTTTGAAGACCGCTCGGAAGACCCAGCCGTGGCCATGGAAGTCGGCGAACTGTGAGTGCCGCAACTGCGTGTTGAGGTCCGCCGACTGTGCGAGGAACTCCGGATCGGACCAGTTGCCGCGCAACGAGCCTTCTTCGGGATTATTCATGGCTGAACGGATAAATTCTTCCGCCGTCGGGTACTTCTGCTGAGCCGGGTACATGAATTCACCATCGGTCTCATTGTCCCACCACATCATGCCGAGGAAGCTCTGCAAGACCGTCGTGCCGGGGTGCATGTGGCAAACAATGCATTGACTGGTCGGGATTGCGGTCGTGAACTCGTGTTTGATCGGATGCCCCGGTTCGCTCTTCGGAATGGTCGGATCGGGATTCAGTGACAACCCGCGATTCCCCGCGCTGGCGTACGGCCCGGAATGGACGGACGAGCGATCGTTGGCATAGATGACGTGGCACGCCGTGCAGCCGCTCGAACGGTAGTCACCAGGATGGTCGTTGGTCCCCAGGAAGTTCAGCGTCGGGTCGAGCAATCGCGTCTTCTGTAAGCCAATGAAGACTGGGTCGGTGCGGTTTTCGGTGCCCAGTCCACGATTGCTCAGACGACTGCGCGGACGGCCCGATTCCTCTTCCCGTTCGGGGATGCCGACCTCGGGGCGAAAGCGTCCGCCTCGCTCGAAGATTCGCAGAATGTTTCCTGGTTGCGAGATTTCGAAGCGGGGCAGCGGATCGAGAAACGGCAGAACTCCCTTGAACTTCATTTCGTACTCGGTCGGAGCCGGCACCGTTTGCAGACGCTGAGGCACCCCGTTCATCGAGTAGCTCTCACCGTAGCGGGCTCGCTTCTTGGGGACGATGCCGTTGTTGTACAGAGCCGCGCCCCACAGCATGCAGCCGTGAGTCATCATGCTCTTTTTGACTTCCAGCGTTTCCTTCGGATGACAACCGGCCGTGCCACACGACAGGTGCGCGATCCGCAAGTCGCCCGGATTCACGAAACGCACGAACTCCGGACATTCGTGATTGAGTACGGTGTACGATCGGACGGGATTGCCGGTCGAAGCCCACACATCCGGGAATCGCGGCTGGACGTGGGCCTGCCATTTGTTTGTCGTCGTCGCGTCGCCACCATGACAGTCGATACAGCCGAGCTGCGTCGTGCCGGCCTTGTGCATGTCATGAGTATTTTTGTGACACTGCACACAGCCCCAACTTTTGGCGTGTCCCTCCTCGGCCGTTTGCCGCATGAGACTGAATTCATCGAGTCGCAGCGGTTCGCGCGGTCCGCCGTGAACGCGCGGTTTGAGCGGTTCATCGGGAGCAGGCGGTATCAGCTCTTGTTGCCGCATCGCCGCCGGCTGCACGGCGGAATCTCGTCGCTTGAGCTTTTCAATCGCGGCCTTGAGCGTCGGCTCGCCGGCAAATGACCGTCCGCCATCGAGCAGCAGCATCACGAACAGAACCGTGGAAATGAGTCGCATATCAGAGACGTCCTTGTCTCAACAGTAGTCCTGTCACTTTGCGACAGGCGAGCCGCACGTCACTCGACGTCGGCGATGTTGGGTTGTTTGAGTGTCGCTGGTTCCTTGGCTTTCCTGTCGCGGAGCGACAGGACGACTAATACGTGAGATCGATTTGCAGGAAGCTGGCAAAGAATCCGTTTTGGCTGCCGTTGTTGCGATTGAAAAGGTCGTTGAAGCCGCGGTCCGAAATCAGTCCGGAGACGCCGCCGATGATGATCACATTGTTGTTCAGGAACGGACGGTACTCGACGCCGGTACTCAGGTCGGTCCCGATCTCCCTGTGGACCTTCTCTTGGAAAATGTACTTTTCGAGCACATTGGTCCGGTCGAACCACAGAAAGTTGCAGTTATTGACGAACCGCAGTTTCGGAGTGACGTCGAAGTCCACCCCGAAATTCAACAGAAACAAACCAGGATTGACGAAGTTCGATTGGCCTTGGAATTTGCTCGACCGCAAGTCGGGCACAAGGCTCATGCGATTGACGAGGTTCACGCCAAACAGCCCGATGGTTTGCCGCTGCCAATAACTGAAGCCGCCGCCAGCGAAGTTGGGGTTGTCGAAAATCGTGTCGAAGCCGGTGGCTCTATCGTCGTTGATGTCCTTGTCGCCGCTGGCCCAGAAAATTGAACTGCGGAAACGCACCCAATCCCGATCATACGAAAGCTCCAGCGCGGCCATCTGAGCGTCAATGTCCTGCGCCTTGCCAGCCAGTGGGTTGAGTGTGTCACGACCCAGCACCCAATAGAACGCGTGGTTGACATTGACTCGATTGATATGCCCGTCCCCCGCCCAGCCCAGGTAGTACGCATCGACCCTGTGTGGCTGAAACACACCCACTGGATCGGGGCGGACCAGAAAATCATTCTTGTCAAACTTGGTGCTCGGACCGTCGTGGTTCCAGTGAAAACTGGCCTGAACGGTGTATCCGGGGAACACAAAATCCTGCCGATAGTAGTTGGCGATCAGCGTATTCTGACGCCGGTCGTCAAACGTGTTGAGTAAACTGTTGGTCTGCTTCTCCGTCTGGTCAAAGAAGACCACGTTGTACTGATCCCGATTGGCGTTGTAGTTGCCGAACAGTCGCACACCGCGGTTGATGTCGCTGAAGATGAAGCCGCGAAAGTCGCTGACGAACGGCTGCGAACCGGCTCGTACCGAAACGAAATCGTAGTACGGACTGGTATCAGCCAGCTTGGTTTCGAAGAACCACTCTTCGAGCGCCCCGTCCGTTCGAAATCGCGTCGTGCCGCGACCGACGTTCGGGTTGACGATCCCCAGTTCCTGCACGTCGAGATAATTCAGATTCAGAACGGGCGTCAGCTTGATGCGCCAGTCCGCCGGTTTGAACACTCCATCCCCGTGGACGAGATCGAACGACAGAAAGAAGTTCTGGGAGACGAAAAACTGATTCGGGTTTCCAAAGAACTCCATTTGTCCTGCGCCGCCCGTGCTCTCGAACGGAGTCGTCGGCGTCGGCACTTGTCGAGCTTCAAGGATCGTCAAGTTCGTCGCGGTGAGGTTCAAGAACGTGTGCTGACCGAAGATTGGATAATCCCCCTTCAGCACGTTTTGGTTGTAGGGATCGAGAATGTTTCCCTGCATGTACGGGTAGTCGTCCTCGGGCGGATAACCCTTGCCGTAGCGATCCCATTCCGGAAACCCCGATCGCCAACGATCCTCCATCGGGACGAAATGGCTGCTCTCTTGCCCTTCACTGGGAAGCACTCCGCTGCGGCCAGTGAATCCGAGCGGTGCGTCCATCGGATAGGTAAGGAGCATGTCCGGTTCGAGCGGCATCTCCGGCAACAGCAACGAATCGGTTTCCGGAAATGATGGTTCGAACGGCCGACGCAGAACCGGTGGACGAACATCATCATCAGGGATCGGCGACGGCTCGTCGGTGAAGACCTCTTCATCCTCGTCGGCCGTCACTTCCTCGCTCGCCATGGTCGACTCGACGAACGGCGTCCTTGCCTCAGATTCGATGCCCGTGAACAGCATTTCTCTTGGCCAAAGTTGCGGAGATTCAGCAAGCACCGCTTGCCACACGACTAACGAGAGGCAGCCAACTGCTGCCAGCATCCACATTGGGCGACGAAGCATGTCGAGTTGTGCGCGCACGCGAACGGCTCGACGTCGCGCGTCGATTCGTGGCAACGGCAATCGGGACGTCTCCGAATGACGCGGCACTTCTAACCTCATCCTTGAGAATGACCTCACCGTGCCAGCTTCGCACGGCGTGCATCCTTGCATCAACAATCTGGCCATGAGCCAACCGATGGCCCGTGGCTTTTCCGCTCAGATCGGTTCTGCCGACAAAAACAAATCAATCCGTTGTCACCGGTTCTAACGCCCGATGAAGGATTGACTGTTCGCGTGCGGATCATGGAACGCACGAAAGTCGGGTAGCTCTGGGAATCCGGGGCATTTAATTTAGCGGAACGAAGACAAGTTCGAGGAATTTGCGGGCCAAAAGGATTTTCGCTCATGTCTCGGTTGTTCTCGTTCCTGCGCCGCCGCCCGACTCGCCGAGCATGCTCGCGACGTTCGCCGGTCGAGTGTTTGGAATCGCGACAGCTTCTGGCCGTCACTCCGATCAGCGCGGTCGAAGTGGAACTGCTGCTGGACCGAGCGGCGGTTGCTACGAGTTCGGAAGATGCCATCATCGCCGTCGTCGATCGCGGCGGGCGAATCCTCGGAGTACGTGTCGAGGAAGATGTGTTGTTGGCCTACGGCAGCCTTGTCAGCGCGGACGGGATTATCAACACCGCCGCCGAAGAAGCGACGCTCGTGTACGCGATCGACGGCGCGGTCGCGAAGGCTCGCACCGCCGCTTTCTTCGCCAATGGGACGGCCGATTCGCGCATCGACCCCGATACCCTCATGGCACCGGCCGGCGGAACCCCGACACCCACCGTCGGCCCGCTGACATCACGCACCGTGAGGTTCATCAGTCAAACCACCATTACGCAGCGCGAGATGCAAGCCAACCCGAACGAGTCTGACCTGACGAAACGCGGCCCCGGCTTCGTCGCACCGGTCGGCATCGGTGGACACTTTCCGCCGGCAGTCTCGCACACACCACAAGTTGACCTGTTCGGCATCGAGCATACCAATCGCGACAGCAAGGTGCATCCGGGAATGAATTCGGTCCACGAGACGACAGACCCAACTCTGACTGTCATCGGCGGCGATGACATCCTGCTCCCCGGTCGCTTCAACACGACCTACGAACCGGGCAAAGATCTCGAACCTCCCGAAAGTTACGGTTTCACTTCGGCACGCCTGATGACCGCTCAGTCACGCGGCATCGCGACGCTGCCTGGCGGCATTCCCTTGTATCGCGGCTTTGATGTCGTGGGAGGCATCGGTGTCTTTTTTCCCGGTACCGTTGATGCCGATGGTGCTGGCCCGCAACAACTCGGCGACGCAACGTTCGAGCAAGGTTTCGTTCCCGGCATCAAACAAACCGAAGCACGACGTACGAATGCTCCAAAGGTGCTGGAGGCCGAATACATCGCGTTCGCGGCAGCCGGCGGCGCGGCCTTTGGTGGACTCGCGGCGAAGGACAAAATCGGAGTGATTACCGGCTTGGACGGAATCCCCCTCGATCCTTCGCCGTTTCTGTTGCCGTTTGGACGGATTGATCTCGTCGGGATCACGCTGCAAATCATCGGCCCGACTGCGGGGGTCTCAGGCGTTCGCAAAGTTGTCGCCATCGGGAAACAACTCGGAGTCGGCGAGAACACCGGTGCCAATCAATTCGTTACGCCTGGCTTGGACATGGACCCGACCACACTGGGCGACAACATCATCGTGCGCGATGGAGTGAATGTCCCTGAAGGTTGGCTCGTTATGCCACATGCGGGAAGTTCGCTGACCGAGGACAACGTGCGCGACATCATCGAGCAAGGCATCGCTACCGCCAATGCGACACGAGCGGCAATTCGGCTCAAAGTCACGAACACCACGAAAGGAACGACGACTGCCGGCGCGCGGACGCGCATGGTGTTTGCTGTCACCGACACCGATGGCAGCATTCTGGGCCTGTATCGCATGCACGATGCGACAGTCTTTTCGATCGACGTCGCTGTCGCGAAAGCTCGCAACACCGCCTACTACGCCGACGCCGCGCAACTCATCCTCAATCCCGGCGACCAGGTGGACGACGACAATAATGGCTCACCAGATGTTCCGCTCGGCAAGGCGTTCAGCAACCGCACATTCCGTTTTTTGGCTGAACCGCGTTATCCACAAGGTGTCGATGGCAGCAAGCAAGGGGACTTCTCAATTCTCAACGACCCCGGCTTCAACACCGCTTTGCTGAAGTCGAAAAATCCGACTATCGCCGCCGGAGCGGTCGAAAACCTCGCTGACCCCGTCTCCGCGTCGGTGTTTTCACTGCCGACCGCATCAGTGTTCGGTTACGACTCGTTCAACCCCGGCCGCAATTTCCGACAGGCGGCGAACATCGCCAATCAAAACGGCGTCATCTTCTTTCCTGGCAGCGCACCGCTCTACAACACCCTCGGCGCGCTTGTCGGCGGCTTCGGCGTCAGCGGTGACGGAGTCGATCAAGACGACGTCGTGACCTTATTCGGAGTCAACGGCTTCCGGCCACCAACCGCGGTCGCCGCAGACCAGTACTTTGTTCGCGGTACACGTTTGCCGTACCAGAAATTTAACCGCAATCCTTTTGCTTGAGCGAATGACGAAGCTTGAAGTCCCCAACGACGAAAGAATGACGAAGCTCGAATGACGAAGAAATGACCTGACCATGAACACTCACAAAACGAGATCACTAAGCCCCGAGTTCCGAAGTTACCGCAGGATGCATTGCTCCCTTCGTGATTCGACATTCGTCATTCTTTTGTCATTCGTCATTCGCCATTCGTTCTTAGCCACGCTCATCGTTCTCGGGTTCATGTCTGTTCGGCTGGCGGCCAGCGACCACCGCTGCGACACCTGTGAACGCTACGACCGCCACGCCTGCGCTGGCTGGCCGCAGTGCATCTCGCGCTGGGCACGCCCATCCTACGGCTGCCACGAATGGGGCTGCTACGTCGGCGGTGGAGCACCGTTCCACGGCGAGGGCCGCTATGGCCACGAAGGAACCTGGGGCTGGGACTACCACGGCCGGCTCTTCACTAAACGGATTTGGCTCGGCTGGCACCACGGCCGCCGCGACCAAGGTGGCGACGGAGCCTATCGGACCGACGGCCCGCATCTTTTGCATCACTGATGCGCGATCGCCGAAAATAGCCCAGTCGCTCCATCACAGGAACGCCGAACGGTCGCTTGACTTCGTCCCCGCGATCAACCGTCAACCACCACTCCACATCGTTCGCACGCCCCACTAATCTGTCGCCGAGCGACAGGGCTAATTTCTGGCTACAACGGCTTCGAGTAACACAGGTAGCCGCCTGGCTCCAGCCGAGCTTTCGGGCCGTTGTTGGCGATATAGCGGCGGAACGCGTCGAAGTGGTCGGGGGGCGGATAAGGTAATCGAAGCCGTCTTGTTGCCAGAAGTGGCCTGATGAGCCGCTGGCTCGATTGATTTTGCGAGCGGTGAAGTGCTTCCATGATTCGCATTGATCCAGCATTCCATCTTCATCCACGAAGGGGGCCAGCAGGTGGGCGTGGTTGGGTGTGACCACGAAATCGGTCACTTCGTACCCTCGCCGTCGAACTTAAGCAGGTAGTCACCGACGATCTTCCCGTTGGCTGCATCACCAACGACGCACGCACCCTTGGTTGTCAACGTTTCTAATCCCGGGCAGAATTGTCGCAGATTGAAGTTCGATGTCTGATGTATGAGAGCTGACGAATTCCGATGACATTTTCAGCGAAGAGGATTGGCTGATGTACTTTGAATTTGCGTGTGCCTCTTGTCAGAAGAAGTTGAAAGTGCGAGAGGATCATGTCGGGCAAAAAGTTCGTTGCCCGTATTGTCATCACACGCAGCTGGTGCAAGCACCGGAATCGCCTGCGGAGACCGAAGAGAATCCATTCAGCTTCTTGAATGAGCCGTCTGAGTCTTCTGCGAGTTCGACATCGAGTTCTCCGACAGGAGCGGCTGCGGGGACGAGTCCGGCTGGATCAACGAAGACTCCGGCCGGTGCGGTGGCCGCGAAACAGAAACCGAAAGCTGTCGCCAGGACGAAGCAAGCGGCCTCGGCAAGAAAACAAGACGAGGTCACCAGCGGGACAGACGTCAGCGCGACGACGACCGGGATCATAGGGTTCGCCGCATTCGTCGTCATTTACGCAGCTCTGTATCCGTTTCGAGGGTCGTTTCTTGGTGCATTGTTGTGGGAACGCGGCTGGGTGCAATTCGCCGAGACGTTTCTGGCCGCGTGGGCGGTCGCCATCTTAGTTTTCAAGTTTCGCAAGCTGTCGGCTCAGAAGGATTCGATGCTGTTCGACCTGCTGCCGACGAGCATTTCGCGCGACATCACTCCAGACTCAGCCGACAAGTTCGTGCAGAACATTCGCGAACTGCCGGTGCGGCCGAGTGAGAGTTTTCTGGTCAATCGCGTGCTGCGCGGACTCGAACATTTTCGCATCTTGCGGGACTCCAGCGAGGTCGTCGGTCGAGTCGGCTCGCAATCAGACATCGACGCGAACGAAGTCGATTCGAGTTACACGCTGCTGAAAGTGCTCGTGTGGGCGATTCCGATTCTCGGTTTCATCGGTACGGTGCAAGGGATCGGCATGGCGGTCGGCAGCTTCGCGGCGACGATGCAAGCGGCCAACGACATGAGTGCTCTCAAGGAGTCGTTCAACGAAGTGACCGGCGGCCTCGCCACTGCGTTCGATACCACGCTGTTGGCGCTGCTGCTGAGCATGTTGATCATGTTCCCAATGAGTTCGCTGCAAAAGGCCGAACAAGATTTGCTCAACTGGGTCGATGAGTATTGCAACGAAAACTTGTTTAAGCGGCTGAAAGGGGAATCGTCCGGCGCGGCGGAGAGCGGCGTGGACTCGAAAGCTTTACAGACCGCGATCGATGCCGCGATGGCCAATCATCATGCCGAACTGCGGACATGGACGAAGAAGCTCGAAACGATCGGCGAGACGCTGACACAGCACGTCGCAAAAGGCTGGGCCAAGCTGGAAGAGCAATCGCATTCGCGGCAAAGTCAGACGATGAAACAGCTGCAGCAGTCGGCCGACGCGATCAATGAAGTGGCCGCGCGGCTGAAAGTCGTGGCCGATAAGCAATCCGAATCGCTCGGCCAATTCGGCGACCGCGCGGCGAAAGCTCAGGACGATCTCGCCGATGCTCTCAAACAAAACGCTGCCGCGCTTCGCCAGTCGACCGATTCGGCTCAACAGCATCTCGGCACGGTCGAGCAGGGAATCGCGTCGCTGAACCAAGTTCTGACCGACCTGGGCGGCAAACAAATCGTCATCGAACAAAGCCCGCCGAAAGATCCACCGCGCCGCCGATGGTTCTTCGGCAAGTAGGCCCGCACTCACAATCGACAGACTCTGAGATCATCATGGGACGACGCAAATCATCTGATGGAGACAACGTTTCGCTGTTTCCGTTCATGAGCATTCTCGTCTGCCTGATCGGAGCGCTGACGTTGATGATTGCCGCGCTGATGATCAGCTCGATGAATTCCAAACAGGCGCCGGAGATCGTCGAGCGATACAAGCAATACTCGGAACTAAAAGCCGACCAGCAGCAGGATCGCGAAGAATTGGAGCGGCTCAAGCAACTGCTGGCGCAGGCGGACAAGCTGGCCGAACAAACGAAGCTCGCACTGGCCGAGGTCGCCGCGCTGGAGGCAACTCACAAAGACAAGCTGGCGTCCGTCGATGCTAACAGCGAGTACGCCAAGCAGCTCGCGGACGCCAATCGGTTGCGACTGCGAATCGCGGAACTCGAAGCCGAACCGGCCAAGTTGCAAGTCGAACTCGACCGCTTGCAACAGGAAGTCGCCAAGAAAAACGCCGGCCCGGAAGAAAAGGTCGTGCAGATTCGCCCAGGCGGCAGCGGCGCGGACCTCGTCCCGACCTTCGTCGAATGCACGGCGACCGGACTCGTCATTCACGATAGCCCGCAGCCCAAACGGATCGTCGCGGCCGACATCGGCAACCCGGCCTCGGGCTTCCCGCCGCTGCTCGATCAAGTCGCCGGCACGCCGAAAGGGCAAGTCATCTTTTTGGTCCGCCCCGACGGCGTCGATGTCTTCAACGTTGCCCGCAACTTCGCTCGTGGCCACTTCGGCCCCAACGGATATTGCAAGAACGGAAAACTCCCTGTCCCCACACAAGGAAACATCGACCTGAGCGTGTTCAGAAAATAGCAAATGGCTCGACGCAGATCACAAGTTGGCGGCATGAATCTCGATTCGTTGATGGACACGTTGACGAACGTCGTGGGGATTTTGTTGATCATCTTGATCTTCACCGTCCTGAGCGGCGCGGATGCGGTGAAGCGGATCAAGAACTTCGTGGATGAGATCTCCGCCGGACAGTTGCAAAAGACTCAGGCCGAATCGGCGGAGTTGCGAAAGCTGTTGGAGCAGTATCGCGACCAACTGGCAGCGCTCGAAGCCGCCACGCCGGATGCGTCCACCAACATCGACAAAGCCAAACAAACGGCTGAACAACTGCGAGCCGAACTTGAGAAGCTGGCGAAGTCGCAGATCGATCCGGCGGCGCTCGCGGCGCAAATTGCCGAGCGGCAAAAACGGGTCCAAGAACTCGAGGGGCAACTGCTCGAACAGCAAAAGCAGATCGCCAGCTTGAAGGCTCGCTTGGCCGATACGGTCGCGTCCGGCCCTGACAAGGACGCCAAGATCGTCAATCTCCCCGATCCCAAAGATGCCCCGCAAGGAACCTCCGGGATCATTTTCCTCTGCCGTGGCGGTCAGTTGGTGCCGCTTGACACCCCCGGCTTGCAGGCGAAGGCGATGGAGATTGTGAAGTCGGCGGCCCGCGCCGTCATTCGCCAAGACCGGCTCGACTGCGAAAAGCTCACCGACTTGTTTGAGAAGCGATTTGTCGGAGACCGCTATTGCCAACTGAAAGTCCGCATCGGCGGCGACGCGCGGCCGTACCTGGCCGTCTTCCCGCGAAAGGACGCCGGGCTGAATGCCCTCGAACTACAAAAGCCAACTTCGCTATTCGCACGCGGCCTGCGTGAAATGAATCCACAAAAACAATTTGTCGACTTCCGGGTCTGGGGCGACAGCTTCGATGCGTATCTGGAAGCTCGCAACGCCGCCGCGCGACGAGGCATCCTGGCCGGCTGGATTCCGTATTCAGCCAACGCCGAGTACTGGATCGGTTTCCCCGGTGACTTCAAATTGCTGTGTCTCGGAAAAGAACCGCCGCCCCCCGCCGCTCCCGCACCCGCTCCCGGCGGCCCTGCCAAACCGCCGCCGCCACCCGATGTCGTCGATTGACTCCCGATGTCGAATTTCAGCCGACCAGATTGAAGCCTGCGTTCGAGGAGCGATTTGGGAGTCGAGTCAATCGTTCGCCAAGTGATGAAGCAGACGGCTCCGGCCTGCGACCAATGCGGCAACTTGCGTTCGAGGATGGAGAACTCCGCGTTCGGATCAAACACCGGCAACGGCCAAAGCGAGGATGGCATGTCGAGTCTCGTGTCGCGCGACGGAACCCTGTCGCGCAATGTAGCCCTGTCGCTCCGCGACAGGAAAGCCGAACGGTCGCTCGACGCCGTCTGTGCAATTGACCCACGGCCGCCAATCCACGTCCTTAGCACGCTCGGCTAACCTGTCGCGGAGCGACAGGGCTACTTTCTCGCAGCAACGGAGGCTTGGCAGATCATCACCCGCGCCGTCCACGACCTTTGAACCGCAGCCAGCCAGCCTGCTCGGTTCCGGCATGGTAGCGACAACATGTGAGGGTTGATGGAGAACATCCAAGATCAACCTCGACGGCGTAAGCAACCGGTGCCTTTTGCCAATCTGTATAATGGCGCAACCACTCCCTCTCGTGGGGTTGCTCTCGATTGCGGCGTCTTGGTCGATGCACCTTCCATTCCAAGATGGCCAACGGATGAAAGATCGGCTGCCAATCTTCTCCCCAGCAACTCATTCCTGATTGAGGCCAAAGTACGATGTCACGACATGCAGCAGGCTTGGAGTAATAGCCAGGCGGTTGGCCGACCTGTACCTCAATGCCAAGCTGACCAGGTTCTCGGAATATGCTTGTTGGCGAACACAGTTTGAGAAGGTAGTTGAATGCGTACCGATTGACCCAATCGTGCTCTTTTCCGCACCAGCCGCTATCGAGCAAGTCAGCCGCAAACGTCGTCAAGGACGTCGTAATGAGATTATCGAGTTCTGTGTTATTCATTGCTGAACCACCTTTTCGTCGAGAAAGGAGTGAGTTAAGGCGTTTGAAAATGCCACTCATCTTTAGTCTTCCTCATCTTCGCCGATAATCATCTCGGCAACCTCTGTCGCAAGATTGAAAATCAGCGAGAGACGTTCCTTGAGAACTTCATTGTCTTCCGGAATCGTTTCATTGATCGCCGCTGTAATGGCGAGGAGAGCATACGAAGCGACTGGTACTGGCATGGCGATGAGCGGCTCTGCTGGCTCTCTGGAATTAGCGACGTAGATGAATGGCAATCCGTCGTTGCGGTCTCCCAATAATTCGCCGACCGAAACATGCACTCCCGCATCGGCGAGTCCCTTCTTGTCGATTTCGACACGCTTTGTGTTTTGCGTCATTGTTTGAATCCTGCGAAAAAGCGGAATGGTGGAGATGATCGCAGCATAATCACAGTTGGCTCCACTTGCCTCTCTCACAACTGCTGACCAGAATCGCCGTCCGTTTCGGATTTCTGGTTTCTGATTTTCGTTCAGGAAGGTGCATTCATGCCGTCATGTGTGTTGGCGTATTCGGGTGGGTTGGACACGTCGGTGATTCTGTGTTGGTTGCAGGAGCAAGGCTACGACTGCCACGCGGTGTATGTGGATCTCGGGCAGCCGTGTGAGGATCGGCAGGCGATTTTGCAGAAGGCGAAGGATTGCGGGGCTAAGTCGAGTCGCATTGTCGATGTGCAGGAGGAGCTGTGCCGGGACTTTGCGTTTCCGATCATGCAGTTTCAGGCAAAGTACGAAGGCTGGTACTTGCTGGGGACGTCGATTGCTCGGCCGCTGATTGCGAAGGAGTGCGTGAAGATCTGCCGCGAGGTCGGGGCCGAGGCGTTCGCTCACGGGGCCACCGGCAAGGGAAACGACCAGTGCCGCTTCCAGCTCGCGGCCGAGGCGCTCAACCCGGCGGTGAAGATCATTGCTCCGTGGCGCATCGAGGCGTATCGCGCAGCGTTCCCCGGCCGCACGGCGATGATCGACTACTGTGCGAAGAAGAACATTCCGGTGAAGGCGTCGGTGTCGAAGCCGTACTCGTCCGACGAGAATTGCCTGCACATCAGCTATGAAGCGGGGAAGCTCGAAGAGCTGACGACCAACGGCATCGAGCTGGTCGAGTTCGGCATGTGCGTCACGCCGATGGCCGCTCCCGACAAGCCGGAGACGATCACCATCGACTTCGAATCCGGCGTGCCGGTCGCTCTCAACGGGCAGAAGAAGTCGGCGCTGGCGATGGTCAAGGAACTCAACACGATCGGCGGGCGGCACGGAGTCGGCATCATCGACATGGTGGAGAACCGCTTCGTCGGCATGAAGAGCCGCGGCGTGTACGAGGCTCCCGG